>Ga0207080_1018_pt1 | contig 43628 bp, 44 predicted proteins | sample Alteio_BWMinHeat_58_FD_153532 | JGI IMG/M metagenome (GOLD analysis project Ga0207080, IMG submission 153532) | Enriched cells from forest soil in Barre Woods Harvard Forest LTER site, Petersham, Massachusetts, United States -... | ecosystem: Environmental > Terrestrial > Soil > Temperate forest >...
CGCATGCAAAAGCATTGTGAAAATGCTTATCTATTAGCCCAATGGCTGGAAAAAAATGTTAAGATTAATAAAATTATCTATCCAGGATTAAAATCTCATCCACAACATCACTTAGCCAAAAAACAAATGAATGGCTTATATGGCGGTATGATTTCGGTTTATCTCAATGCTGATTTGAAAAAAACCATTAAAATATTAGAAAGATTTAAAATTTTTGCTTTAGCCGAAAGTTTAGGCGGCGTTGAAAGCCTCATCGAACATCCTGCCATTATGACGCATGCGTCAATACCCAAAGCCAAACGCGAAGCCTTGGGCATCCACGACAATTTAATTCGCCTTTCTGTCGGCATTGAGCATGTTGATGATCTCAAAGCAGATTTAATTCAAGCAATCAGTTAGATTCACAATCTATCTTTTCACCTCTCCGAAGGGAGAGGTCGACCAGGCGAAGCCTGGGCGGGTGAGGGGAAATAAATTCATGCTATCAATTTTAAACCGCTAATTACCTATATCAAATATTTCTTTGCTCATGCTTAAGTAAAGTTAAAATTATTGAAAATTAAATTTTATTATATTCCCCTCACCCGCCGCTTCGCGGCGACCTCTCCCTTCGGAGAGGTGAAAAGACAGATTGTGGGCTTAACCAAATGGTATGAAACTCCTTGCTGCATCCCCTACACAAAAATAGATCAAAATTGTACTACACTTAAATATTATATCCTAAAAGGAGAAATCCTATGATTACCTTACGAAAATCTGAAGCTCGCGGGCATTTTGATTTAGGCTGGCTTGACACTCGTCATACTTTTTCCTTTGCAGATTATTATGATCCTCATCATATGGGCTTTCGAAAGCTGCGGGTGATCAATCAGGATATTGTGGAACCGCACAGAGGCTTTCCGCCGCATCAGCATGACAACATGGAAATTGTCACCTATGTCATCAGAGGCGAAATCACGCACAACGATAGCATGGGCAACAAAGCCGTTATTAAGCCTAATGAAATCCAGAGGATGTCAGCAGGTACAGGAATTACACATAGCGAATATAATCGTGGGGATAATATCTTAGAGCTTTTGCAAATCTGGATTTTGCCTGATCAAAAAAATCTCACGCCCAGTTATGAACAGATTGCATTTGAACCACCCCACAACAAATTACTCCAACATTCTCTGGGCATTCATCAGGATGTGAGGATTTTTACAGGATGTCTTGATGAAAATCAACATCAGGATTATGTGGTAAACAAAAATCGCCATATCTGGATTCAGATGATCTCTGGCCAAATTGATATTAATCATATTAAATTAAACACGGGCGATGGCGCAGCAATAAGCGATGAAATTAAATTAGATATAAAATCATATGAAAAATCACATTTTTTATTATTTGATTTAAATTAAATTTTTATAGACAAATGACAATGATGCCAATATAATAAAATCCTCATTTTACATATTATCTAACTCGAATATAGGAAAACAAAAAAATGAATGAACCCAAAAACACAAAAAAAAATATTGCATTTTATTCACTCCCGTCTATTGATTTTACAAACATTCAAACATTAGATGAATTGCTAAATCATATTTTTCCTTTGATTTTAAATAAAAACGAAACCCCTAAAACAAATGTAGACGAAACTTTTTTATTACATTTTGCTTAAGGTTTTCAAAGCCTCAAATCATATAATCACATAAAAACACCCAATGAAATTAGAGATAAAATAAATTTAATTATAGAGAATTCAAAAAGTAACGAGACAAAACTTGCATGTCAGTTCTTTTTGGAACATTTTAATAAATCAGCGCAACTCTCTATACCTCTCGATCAACATACTATCTCCATCGAAGATATTAACAATTTTTTATCCACTCAAAAAACATGCCAAGAAATGGCAGATAAGATATTACAGATGAATGCTTCTGCTTTTTGTGAATTACGCATACCCATTGACACAAAAAATCTTATGACTTTCTGTTTTGAGAGCCTCTGCCGCGCAATCAAAGTCGATCTTGCCTCCTCAAAAAACCCTAAAGAATATAAAATAAAGCTCAAAATTTACTTAGATGTCGCCGATAAATTATTATCCCGTTCTACGATGAAAGATTTTCATGGTGCTGCTGCAATAGCAATGGCATTACGATCGAGACCGACTGAAATTAAGGGTAAGCAAATAAAATTAAGTGGTGATCAAGAAAAAAAATTGAACGCCCTTTTAGAACTTTATAACATAAACAATAACTATAAAAATCTTCGAGATGCCATGTTAAAAAATCATCCTAACTGTATTCCCTTTTTATTAGTGTACAACCAATATTTTGAACGCACCCTTGTAAATGACGTATTATTTTATAAAATTACAGTTTACGGAAAAATATGTCAGGAATTATCTGAAAAGATTTTTCACATCGTTGATCAAAAAGATTTAATGCTTTCAGATGATAAGGCACCAAAAAAATCGAGGAGAAATCAACGACAGTCTTTGCCTTCAAAAGCACCCGCACCTGCTGAAACTAAAAGCAACAGCGCCCCTAACTTTGGTTCACCTAACAACTTTTTTCCCAACAAAAACATACACAAACTCAAAAGATCCAACTCTTGCCCCGACTTGAAAACTCCCCGAAAAAAGTCGGCTTTACAACCCAAATAATCCCTGAATCAATTTCACCATCAACTGCAACGGTGGGCTTATAATAGCTCCCAATATATTCGTCACCAATAAAGCCAATAAGATAATAATTCCATAAGGCTCTAAACGATCAAAATAATAGCTTAATTTCCCAGGCAAAAGACTGGAAGCGATGCGCCCGCCATCGAGCGGCTGTAACGGTAAGAGATTTAAAATCCCTAAAATGCAATTAACATAGATACCAATTTTGCCCATCGCAACCAAGGCTACGCCGCTGATGATTTGATGCGCCTCCAGCATCATGCCAGCTTTTGTAAACGCACCCCAAAACAAAGCCATCAGAAAATTAGACATGGGTCCTGCAAGCGCAACCAACGCCATATCGCGCCTCGCACGCTTAAGATTGCGCCAGGTAATCGGCACAGGTTTTGCCCAGCCAAATATAAACCCACCCAGCCAGACTGTTATCGCCGGCACAACAATTGTTCCAACTAAATCTATATGCTTTATAGGATTTAAGGTTAAACGACCCAGCATTTTTGCTGTTGGATCACCTAATTTATAAGCCACATAGCCATGTGATACTTCGTGTAATGTGATTGCAAATAATAGCGGAATCGCATAAATCAGTATGGTTTGAATCAGATTAAACTGAATGTTGGTGTCCATCTCTCGCCTGTGTAATATCTTGAATTAAGCCGGTGATGGCAAAATGAAGTCCCGCAAAGGGCGCTATATCCTGCCAATGTTGAGTGACATTATCAGCCCTTTGTCTGATTTCAGCCAGATGTTTCTGCATTTGCTGTAATAGTGCGGTTAGCATGTCAGCTGAGATGGTTTCTTCACTTAAAAACTCAAAGCCTTTATCCCTAAGCTTGGTTAAAATTTCCTGCGCTTCTTCAAAAATATCCAATGCCAGATGGAAACGCGCTTGTTGATGTAAAGAAAAAAGGCGCTGAGACATATGTTCTGAAGTCTCAAGAAATTTCCTTTCGAGTTCATATTGCGCAAATCTAAAATGGGTTTCATAACGTCTTTCCAGAAAAAACTGGCGGTCTAAAAGCAAGGCATTTTCAACTTGTCTTTTTTTGGCTTTCGCCTGAATTTCCGCACCTGGAATATTTAAAAACATATTCATGATTGCCAGAAAATAATCCGCAAGCTGTTTTTCCAAATAGCGTTTGCTGGTATTAAACTCTCTTTTGACTTTATTGGGAAATAAAAAAAATGATCCCAGAATACCTAATGCAGCGCCTATCACGGTATCATAAAATCGCGCATAGATAATGCCTGCATTGATTTTTTCAGGGTTTATCAATGCAATCAGAAAAACCACCATGATAGACAACGGTATCATGGTAAATCCATAATTAATCAAATTACTATAAGGATTAAAAAAATACGTGCAAAACAAAAATATGATCACTAATATTTCTATAATAAAACGATCTCGAATCCAAAGTAATAGTAAAGACGCAATCATCACACCCAGTAAAGTTCCCAAAAATCGTTGGAAACTTTTCCGAAGCGTAGCGCCGACTGTCGCTTGGACTACAATCACTGCCGTCATTGTCACCCAATAACCCTGTGTCAACGCAAAAACGTGATAGATAATGACGCTGAGAAAAACCACAATGGCGCTTCTTAAAGCGCGCCTGAATCCTATCGATTCCAGATTGGCTTCATGGCTTAATTTTTCAAATATATCCTTGAGATTCATATAGGATATCCCATGCGTTTAACCAGCTCAGTGAGCGTCACTACACGCCTTTCCAGCTTATGAATCATATCAATATAAACAGTAAAAGCTAAAAACTGCTCTTGGTTAAACTGCTTGAGATGACGACTATAATATTTTTCAAATGTTCGAAGGAGTTGAATAAATTTTGTGATTTGCGGCGGTGGAGATCCATTTTCTGCGCTGGTGGATAATTTTTTTAAGAACCAGTTTAATCGTCGGGTTAATACTGATATTTCTTTGTTGATAATCTTTAAGATTTTTTGTTTTTCGATGAGAATTTGAATCTCGTTGAGACCCAATATAATTTCATATAAATACTCTATCTGGTGAATCATCTGCCAGGACTGAATCTCTTCCAATGGAATGGTTTTGCGTGCCAGTTGAAATCCACGTGTCAATCTATTGCGCCTCACCGCGATGGCTTTATCATTTTTTTTATTTTTATTTTGGTCATCAGCCAATGCATGGTTAAATTCACTGAGACGCCATAAATTTTGTGCAATATTATAACGAATTGATGAACTGAGACGTTCCGGCCAAACACAGGCACATACTATAATAGCAATCATAAATCCCAAAAAAACACTGGTTGTTCGCTGTACAGTTTCTATCCAACCTACACTCAGGGCACCTGACATCAGACAAAAAAGATTGACATAAAACGCTGAAGTACCCAAATCTGAACTGATGACATTGAGATAAACTGCGATAAAAGTAGTGAGCGTTAATAATATAATGAATGCCAATACTGAATGTCCTATAAGACTGCCTATGAAAGTCAACAGCGTTACGCTTAAACCTGTTACCACTAAAAACATCCACTTTTGCTGCGGCGTGGGACCATTATAGGTTTGAATAACCAATACAGCTGACGATAAAATCCAATAGGCCTGCGGCCATGAAACTGAATGATAAAGTAATATCGCAAGGACTGCTGCGATTACAGTCCGCAAAGCATGTATAGGCTGGATGCCGTCAGGGTCAATATGATCAGCGTAAAATTTCTGTAGTTTTTTGATAGGATTCTTAAGCTTTATTAAATTTAAATTCACTTTCATTGCAATCGTCATTAAAGATTATTTGGGTTCACTAAATTTCGAATGTATGGCAATAAATCGGTCGCCAGCAATCCGCGCTCGCCTTGTGTGGCAGCGATTTGATCACCCGCTTCAGCATGAATAGATACACCTATCTGTGCTGCATTTTCCAATGGAATACCCTGGGCAATCAATGCCCCAATGATACCACTTAAAATATCACCCATACCACCCGTTGCCATGCCAGGATTTCCGCTGGGACAAATATATGGTTGATGACTTTTGCCCAATACCAACGTCCCTGCGCCTTTTAGCACAATAACACCACCGTATTGCTGCTGCAGCATGCCTAATGCCCCTAAACGATTTTCCTGTATAGCATGGTTAGTTGTTTGCAATAATCGCGCTGCTTCACCAGGATGGGGTGTTAATACCCAATTTTCATGACTGAGCTCAAACTGAGATAACCAAAATAACCCATCAGCATCAATCACAGTGGGCAGCTCACTTTGTACAACACAAGCAAATAATTCTTTTGACCAGGGCGAACGCCCTAATCCCGGACCTAATATTAAAGTTGTTGCTCGCTGAAATAATTTCTCAAGTTCACTGGCTTTTTTAATTCCATGGCACATCAATTCAGGACGATTGGATATAATAGCATTAATATGCTCATGTCTCGTCGCCACGCTGACCAAACCAGCCCCGCTGCGCAACGCGCTTTCACCCGCCATTCTGGCAGCCCCTGGCATGCCATAGTCACCGCCAATGACTAATACGTGTCCGAAATTGCCTTTATGGGCATCCCGTTGACGGGGCGGCAAAAATCGGTGAATCTCTTTTGCAGTAAATACAGGATCCAGTGATGTTGGCATAAAATTCCTCCTGAAAAGATATTTGAAAATTATAGTGTGATTTTATCATGATTGACTACTCGCAATGGGTAAATGATATTTACTCGGACACAAATAAGGTAATTATAGCTGTCCGGATAACACAAATATTTGCTATACTTTGTCATATACAGAGGAGATTTTCCATGCAAAGCCATAAATCCAATTTAGTCTGCCCAACAAAAAAACAATGCTCTCATCCTAAAGAGAGTTCTTTTTCACCTGCTACTATAGAAGTGGCAAAACGTGCGCTTGATGAATTTGAAAAACGATCAGATGAAGGTTTTCTTATCCGCGCAGAAATGGATAGAAAATTAAGTGCATTATGACATTTAAAGATTCTCTTCCTCCTTATGTTTATAGAAACGAAATTACTGAAGCTTCTCTTTTGCAAGGTGATATCTTAAAGGTAGAAGGGGAATTTAAAACCTATTTTAAAGAATTCTATCCTGCAATTAATCATCATGATGGCCAAGATAAATATGTGATGATACTAACTCAGTCTTGTGATTTAGTAAAAGAAAGAAAACGGAAACCCAAATTAACGCACATCAATGTTTGCCTCATTAGAAGTCTTAAATCATTTATTCAAAAACTCATCACAGACGAGCTTAAACCATTATCAATTGATGGTAAAAGATTTTTGGAAAGAGATGCGCTTGATAAACTGAAGGAAAAAATTGCCAAATTACTCAATAATACTGACCAAAAAACACATTTCTTTTTGCCAGCAACATTACCTTTTACAGAAGATATGATTACACTTTTACCACTTTCCTTTTCATTTAGAATAGAACATTATGATTTATTTTTGCAAAATAGAGTCTTGGGACTTAAATCAGAATTTCAAGCAAAGATTGGTTATACGATTAGTCAACTGTATGGAAGAATTGGTACAATGGATTTATCTGAGTGTGAATGGGATGATAAACAGACAAGGAATTATATAAAAAAATTACTGAGGGATTTAGATTTAATTCAAGTTCCGGATAGAAGTTTTATTGAATATATTAAAACTAACTTTAACGATGAAAATTCAATTATTGAAAATCTCATTAAAGATTGCCAAACAAAACAAACCGATGATACTTTTAAGCCCATAAAAAATGAACTTTTGCAAAACATTAATCGTCAATTGCTGACTCTATTTGAAAATAAAGATGAAATTGAAAAACTTGCAGGAATGGAAAAAATAAAATTATCTCAAAAAATCAAAAAAATGCTCAAACAATTATAGCAAAATGACAGATGACCACCAACAACTAGCCAGCGACATCAAAACCTGGGCAAAAAGCTTGGGTTTTCAGGATGTTGGGATAACAGATACGGATTTATCTCAACATGAAGAACATCTTAAAAACTGGCTTTCTCGAAAATTCCATGGCGAAATGGGCTATATGGAAAAACACGGCACGAAACGCTCGCGCCCTGAAGAACTCATTCCAGGCACGATAAGAATTATTTCTGTTCGCATGGATTATTTTCCGCCTGATATCCAAGCCATCTCACTCTTACGCGATCGCCGAAAAGCCTATATCTCCCGCTATGCACTGGGACGGGATTATCACAAAGTCTTAAAACAACGTTTAAATCAATTAGCCGATAAAATCCAAGAAAAGATAAAAATCTTTAATTACAGAGCATTCGTTGACAGCGCACCCGTGTTGGAAAAAGCGTTGGCTGAAAAAGCAGGTCTAGGTTGGATTGGCAAAAATACTTTAGTGTTAAATCAAAAAACGGGGTCTTATTTTTTTCTCGGCGAAATTTATACAGATCTTCCTCTACCCTGTGATACACCCATCAAAGAACATTGCGGCAACTGCACAGCATGTATAGATGTCTGCCCCACCAAAGCCATTATTGGGCCCTATCAATTAGATGCACGTCGATGCATTTCTTATTTGACTATAGAGTATAAAAAATCTATTCCCATAGAGTTTCGAAAATTAATAGGAAACAGAATATTTGGCTGTGATGATTGTCAATTAACTTGCCCGTGGAATCGATTTGCAAATTTTACCCAGGAGAAAGATTTTCAACCCCGCCACCAATTAGATGATCAAAATTTAATTGATTTATTTGCTTGGGATGAACAAACTTTCTTAGATAAAACTCAAGGCTCAGCCATCAGACGCGCGGGCTATGAATGCTGGCTTCGTAATATTGCTATCTCTCTCGGCAATGCGCCTTCAACGCCTGAAATTATTGCCAGCTTAGAGTCCAGAAAAAATCATGAGTCTCTATTAGTCCAGGAGCATGTTGAGTGGGCGTTGGCGCAGCATGAGCAAGAAATTCACCCCTAAAAACTCCGACTATTTTCGTATACTTCGTAAAATGGTCTTGACTATTTTACGAAGTATGCGAAAATGGTCGGGTATTTATCGGGAGAAATTTTGAGTGAATCGCATATATGAAACACTGATTACTGAACATTTTAATGATTATACGCAAATGGTTTTCCTGGGCGGGCCTCGTCAGGTAGGAAAAACCACTATCAGTCTTCATGCCAAAAAACTCACTACCCGCTTTTATTATCTCAACTGGGATGTTGCGACAGATCGTGCAATTATCATTCAAGGCGCACATCGTGTCGCTGAATATGCGAACTTAGAAAAACTCTCTCATTCGAAACCCATTATTGTATTCGATGAAATCCATAAATTTTCACGCTGGAAAAGTTTCATCAAAGGCTTTTTTGATTTATATAAAGACAAAATTTTTATTATTGTCACAGGAAGTTCCAAACTGGATGTTTTTCGAAAAGGCGGCGATAGCCTGATGGGGCGCTATTTTCTTTATCGAATACACCCTCTGAGCGTAGCCGAATATGTTCATCAAAAATTAAATCATGAAATACAACTACCCAAAAAAATCCCAGAAAAATCCTGGCAGGCATTAATACAATTTGGTGGATTTCCAGAACCTCTACTGCGTGCACAATCCAGATTTAGTACGCGTTGGCAAAATTTACGTAGCCAGCAGTTATTTCGTGAGGATATTCGCGACCTTAGCCGCATACAGGAATTAGGTCAAATAGAAATTCTGGCAACGCTGTTGAAAAATTTTGCCGCCCAAAGAATTGTTTATAGCAATCTTGCCAATAAAATCGGGGCTTCTGTAGACTCTATCAAACGTTGGATAAAAATATTAGAATCTTTTTATTATTGCTTTACACTTAAACCCTGGACAAAAAATATTTCGCGATCTTTACTCAAAGAACCTAAAATATTTTTATGGGATTGGTCAGAAATCAAAGATATTGGCGTGCGCACTGAAAACTTTATTGCCTCACATTTATTGAAAGCTGTACAATTCTGGACAGATTCAGGTCTTGGAAAATACAACCTTTATTTTATCCGTGACAAAGATCAACGTGAAGTGGATTTTATTGTCACCAAAGACGAAGAACCCTGGTTTTTGGTTGAAGTCAAACATTCCTCAGAAGCAAAACTCAGCCCTCATCTTGCTTATTTTCAAGCGCAAACAAAAGCCGAGCACGCTTTCCAAGTTGCTTTAGATATGGATTTTATCAATAAAAATTGCTTTGAAATTCACACACCCATTATTATTCCAGCCAAAACTTTTTTATCGCAACTGGTTTGATAAACCCCACAACAAGAGGCAGCTTTTTCATACTGCCTCTTAACTGTGAAGCTGCTATACTACTTATCTGGAAAAACTATAACTGACTTTGAAAAGTAGTAGCTTTTGCTTCGTGTGTAATGTCACTATCACTATCCTGACACTGACACAAAGAGTTGCACCACATTCCCATTTTCGATTGAGAAAGTAGAGCTGTCAGCTTCATGGTACCAAACCCAGAAGGCAAACCGACTGCCGAACCGAGTCCTAATTCTATCCCGCATCTAGCACCAGTAGTCTGAGCAACGATTGTAGAACCACATCCTACCCCTGCTCCAAATCCTAGAAGGCATCCCAAACCTCCAGCAATACGCTGCCACATTTTTCTGCTATTTTCTTGTTGCTCTTCCTGTACTAAATTACTTTGTTCATTTATATCTTGCATGATCATATACCTCATTCATAAAATGTTTTTAAAAAAATCAAAAATAGTATCGATCATGCTGTAATTCATAGAGCCTGCCCCAGGGGGCATGATCTGGAATTACCCCTAAAACAGGCAAATAGGGTAATAAGTAAAATAGGGAAAAAGAGACGAGTTAACAGCAGCATTTTGAAGTTCTGCTGAAAGAAGAGAAAGATTTTTATGTGAACAAACTTTAACAGTCATTTGCATTTACCAAATTTGTGATTTTAATCTATAAAAACCATAACATAAACATAATATTATTGTCAAATATTTTTTACACTACTTTTACGATGCAATAGCTGACATTCCTGACTATTTTATCGACTATCGCTAAAATAGTCGGGTTTTATATTTTATTTATATTAAATACCGCAAAAAATCTCCGGCGCTGATCACCAGTATTTTATAATGCATAAACTGATGAATTTTATACACATTGGGGCTCCTGACAACTTGTATGCCATAAGGGCAATTTAAATAAAACATGAATTTATGCCAAGAAGGACTCAATTGTTCATCTGTGTGTTTCGCTTCAACAGCAAGAAAAACTTTTTTATCTCGCAGGATGAGAAAGTCAATTTCCTGTTTTTCTTTATTTCTAATATATCTTAATTCGAAATTTCCCACACCTGAATCTGTCAAATTGTCGGGGCAAAATACACAATATTTATGTTGTAAAATATCTTATATTCATTTATACTTTGTTTACAAAGACTAAGGATAACCATGATGAATGGGAAAGAGATCATTAAATTACTTCAATCAGCGGGCTGGAAGCACACTTCCACAAGAGGAAGTCATTATAAAATGAAAAATCTGATTGAGCTTGTATATGGCGCTAAAATTAAGCGGGATGGCGATGGGTATCTTGTCACTTTTCGTGATGTCAAAAATGCTTTTACTGGTGGAGAAACTTACGAAGAAGCCATCTTTAATGCTCGCGAAGTGCTTGATCTAATGCTGCTTGATCGTATCGAAAAAGATGATGACATTCCAGAACCCTCACGTCTGCGAAAAAATGAAATCCCCGTTATGCCAAGTCCTGATGTTGCGGCGCCCGTATTACTTCATATACTACGCAAAAATACAAAATATACACTTGCAGAAGTTGCAAAAGCCATGCATGTTCCCTATCAAAGTTATCAGCGCATGGAATCTTCAGGTAAAAATCTCACGATGAAAAGCATCAAACGAGCTGCCCAGGCAATGGGTGCCACTGTAGAAATCAGATTACATCTAATTGATACGCTTACCCACGCCGCATAAAGAAATTATAACAAACTACCCCAACGGCCCCAACCCTACGGCATGGAATCCGCCATCGACATGAACTGTTTCACCGGTCACACCAGAGGCTAAATCAGAACATAGAAACGCAGCAACATTGCCAACTTGCTCTGTCGTGACATTTTCGCGCAACGGCACGACTTGCTCGTAATACTCTAAAATCTTTCGAAACCCCGCGATACCTGACGCCGCCAATGTTCTAATAGGTCCGGCTGAGACAGCATTGACGCGAATTTTCTTGGGGCCAAGACTGGCAGCCATATATTTCACATTGGCATCGAGACTGGCTTTGGCTAAACCCATTGTATTATAAGCGGGCACGACACGCTCGCCGCCGAGATAGGTCAATGTCACCAACGCTGATTTGGGGCGCAGCATAGGCAATGCCGCTTTTGCCAACGCTGTGAAGCTGTAGCTGCTGATTTCATGCGCAATACGAAAGCCTTCACGGTTGATGTTATCAACAAAATCACCCTCAATCTGATCGCGTGGCGCAAAAGCAATAGAGTGCACAATGCCATCAAACCCATCAGCCCAATGCTTTTTCAATTCGATAAAAACATTGTTAATCTGATCATCGAATGCCACATCGCAGGGGATGATAATGTCAGAACCCCATTCTTTGACTAATCCCTCGATACGTTCTTTAAATTTTTCATTTTGATAGGTAAAAGCGAGCGTTGCGCCCTCTCTGTGCATGGCATCTGCAATGCCAGACGCAATCGACCGATCGCTGATTAACCCTGTCACCAAAATACGTTTACCCGAAAGAAGTCCCATAAAAAATCCTTACATATCAATTAAAATAGTCGATATTTTAAGCTTTAATCCAGCAAAAGAGAAGTTAATCAGTGATATTATAGGATTTATTTTGATGATGAATATGAGAGGAATGTTTTATGCCGTTTCATGACCGATTACAAACGCTGGCAACCATCCGGGACTGGATTCGATATGCTGTCAGTGAATTTCGCAAAAATAATGTATTTTACGGCCATGGGACTGATAACGCACTTGATGAAGCCGTTGCTTTGATTTTACAGACTCTCCATTTGCCCTATGACACACCAGCCACGTTATATGACGCTGTTTTGACTTTTGAAGAGCGCGAGACTGTGGATCATATTATTATCCAAAGAAGAGATCAAAAAATACCTGTGGCATATTTAACACACGAAGCTTTTTTCATGGGACTGTCTTTTTATGTCGACGAGCGCGTATTAATTCCCCGCTCGCCGATAGCAGAGTTAATTCAAAAAGAATTTTCACCCTGGATAGAAGCTCAGCATGTTTCTAATATTCTGGATCTTTGTACAGGTTCAGGCTGCATTGCTATTGCCTGTGCAGAAATTTTTCCTGATGCACATATCACAGCCTCTGATATCTCTCCCGATGCTTTAGACGTTGCAAAAATCAACACTCAAAAATATCATCTACAAGATCAGATAACATTAATTCAAAGCGATATATTTGAATCTATACCTCCACAAAAATTCGATATTATTATCTCTAACCCGCCTTATGTCGACAAAGAAGATATGGATAATCTACCTAAAGAATATCATCACGAGCCTATCACAGCACTTGCAGCTGGATCTGATGGCTTGGATATTATTAAAAAAATTCTCATCCAGGCAAAAAATTATCTCTCAGATCATGGCATCTTAATAGTCGAAACGGGAAACAGCGCAGAAGCCTTGATTTCACAATTTCCTCATATTCCCTTTACCTGGCTGGAATTCGAACATGGCGACAGCGAAGTGCTTTTGCTAACACGAGAACAGTTACAGTTAATCACCTCCACCGTCATCCCCGCCTCTTAGCAAATGAGTAAACACCTCAATCTTTCAAGCGGGGATCCAAAACTGAACTATATAGTCGGTCAAAGTTAAAGGCATTCAGAATCTTAAAGAATGCAATTGATTCCCGCTCTAAAGATTACAGACTTTGCTCATTATTGTGCGGCGGGAATGACGGCGGGGGCGTTAACGAAAAATTATGCTCACTTAAAGTGTAATTTATTTTTTTCAAAATCCCAAATTAATGACAACAGATAACTCTTGACAAATTTTTTTTGATGCTCATAATTATAGAGACGCAATATTTTGCGTCTCTAAGTTTGATAATCTAAATTGGAGAGCATTATGAATAATAGAGGTTTTAGTTTAATAGAGTTAATGATTGTGGTCGCCATTATTGGCATTCTTGCCGCCATTGCTATACCGTCTTATCAAAACTACACTCACCGGGCAAAATTTACTGAAGTGATACAAGCTACTTTGCCTTTTAAGTTAGCTATTGAAGTGTGTGCGCGCGAAACCAATGATATGGCTTCATGTGTCAATGGCGAATACGGCATTCCACCTGCTATTGATAACCCTGACTCAGTCAAGACGTATCTTAAAAGCATAGCAGTCAATAACGGCAATATTACAGCCACATCTCAACATATCGGATCCAAAGCTTATACTTATATTCTCAATGCTGTATTAGAGGCATCGGGTCAAATACGCTGGACGAAAGACGCCAAAAGTACTTGCATAGTAGAAGGCGTATGTTAAATGGACGCCAGAGAAGTCGCAGCTGCCTGGCAGCTGCCCTATCTTGATTTGGATGATATTAGCGATCAGGAAATTATCTTACATAAATTGCCGCAAAATTTAATTGAACAGCATCAGGTTTTATTACTGTCTGATAACAGATTAGCTATTGTTGATTTTAAAAATCCTGAAATGCTTCAGGAAGTGGCTTTTTATCTGGAAAATTCGCCTATCCTGACGATTGTTGATCATGATAAATTACTGAGCAAAATCGCGGCGCTGCTTCATCATCAGGAAAGAGAAAACTTACTCCACGATGAGGCATCTATTGTAAAATATGTCGAGAAATTATTCAGTGACGCCGTGAATAAAAAAGCGTCTGATATTCATCTCGAAACTGACATCAACAATTTACGCATACGATTTCGCATCGACGGTATTCTCTATGAAATTGCAAGGCTGTCGAAAAATCTGGCGCCGCGTATTATCACGCATCTCAAAGTCATGGCCCAATTGGATATTACTGAAAAGCGCTTGCCCCAAGATGGCAAATTGAGAATCACGATATCCAATCATTCTCCTATCGATTGTCGCATCAGTACCTGCCCTGGAATTATAGAAGAAAAAATCGTATTGAGATTATTAAATATCAATACCCAACCACTGGATATCAATATGTTAGGATTTTCAGAAAAAAATAAAACTTTATTTTTTTCTCACCTACAAAAACCTCAGGGCATGATTTTAGTCACAGGCCCAACAGGCAGTGGCAAAACAGTCACTTTATATACTGCCCTGCATATCTTAAATAATCCCAAAATAAATATATTAAGCGCTGAGGATCCTGTGGAAATTACACTACCAGGCATTAACCAAGTTCAGGTTAATCATAAAATTGATCTGACCTTTTCAGCCATATTGCGTGCGTTTCTGCGGCAAGATCCTGATATTATCATGATTGGCGAAATGCGAGACAAAGAAACGGCGGATATCGCGATCAAAGCATCACAGACAGGACACCTGGTACTATCAACATTACACACCAATAGCGCCGCGGAAACTTTATCCCGATTGATCAATATGGGCATACCCGTCTATGATATTGCCGCTTCACTCACTCTTATTATTGCCCAAAGACTGGTTCGGGTGTTGTGTCAACATTGCAAAATTCAGGATCATTTATCAAAGTCTTATCGTGCAGAAGGCTGCTCAAAATGTGAAAATGGTTATCTTGGACGAACGGGCATTTATGAATTTTTGCCTATCACTACTCAACTCTCAGAAATTATTTTACAGCATCCTGATGCAATCACACTTGAAAAACAAGCTCGCATCAACGGCATGCAAACTCTCTATGAGCATGGGTTAGAAAAAATAGGGTTAGGGATCACCAGCCTTTCTGAACTTTCTCGCGTCACCTAATGTTCATTCAGGAACTTGCTGTATTACTCAAAGCCAATATTCCGCTGATGACAGCATTAGAACTTTTACAAAGCCAATATCCTCTTAAAATACAAAAAATAATTATAGCCATTAAAAAAAATATCTCGGACGGATTGACTTTATCTCAAGCGCTTAAAAAACATCCAAAATATTTTGATGACTTAACTATTCATATCATCAAAGCTGGCGAAGCATCAGCGGCTTTGCCTCAGATATTGGGCAATATTGCAGGATATCAGGAAAAAATTGCCTTGCTGAAAACGCGACTTAAAAAAGCATTATTTTATCCTCTGACAGTATTATTTATTGCTATGATCATCACCATAGGCCTATTGGTTTTTATTGTCCCACAATTTGAAAGTCTGTTTGAAAGCATGGGCGCGCAATTGCCTTTGGTTACGCGCATTGTATTATCACTCGCGGGCTTTATTAAAACCAAAGGATTATTGTTAATAACTATTATTTTTTTATTGATACTAATTTTATTTTTAACTAAAAAATATTTTCCAAAATTTTCTGAGATTTTATCTTATTTATTTTTATCCCTGCCTATTTTAGGAAAAATTTATCAAAAAATATTATTTTCTCGTTTTTCGCATACACTGGCAATATTACTCAATGCCAGAATTCCGCTGACAGAAGCCTTAAAAATTTCATCGAATATCATTTCGCATCAAAAATATGAAAAATCTATTATTCAAGCCAGAGAAGATATTATCAAAGGCGATGGCTTATCTCATGCTCTTGGAAAATCCCAACTGTTTCCTCTTATTTTTATTCAATTTATTCATATTGGCGAACAATCTGGCAATCTTTCAGACATGCTAACAAAACTGGCAGAGCGTTATGAAACCGAATCAGATCATATTATTCAAACGCTGACGCTCTTGCTCGAACCAGCCATTATGCTCATACTGGGTATATTAATCGGCGGATTGGTCATTGCAATGTATCTACCCGTATTTGAATTGGGGAAAATTGTGTAGAGGCGCCGCTTGCCATTAGCAAGCATCACTCTTACAGTTACTTGGAATATTTTCTATGCTTATATCTTATATATTAGTTTTATTGATAGGACTGTGTCTGGGAAGTTTTTTAAACGTTGTGATTTATAGACTACCCAGAGAATTCAGCTTGGTTTTTCCAAGTTCTTCTTGCCCGCATTGTCAGCATAAACTCAAATGGTTCCACAACATTCCCCTATTCAGCTTTATTTTTCTCAGAGGAAAATGCGCTTTTTGTCATCAGAAAATATCACTGAGATATCCTGTTGTTGAAATCATCACAGGATTGGTGGGTATATTTTTACTTTGGAAGTTTGGATTAACCTTAAGTTTTGCCACAGCTTGTATATTTAGCTTAATTTTGATTGTTTTAATCTTTATTGATCTCGAACATCAGTTACTTCCTGATATTCTCACCCTGTCTTTATTATGGCTGGGATTACTGACAAGCTTATTTTCTGTCTATACAGACTCACACAGCGCCATCATCGGCGCGGTGACAGGTTATTTAAGTTTATGGCTTATTGCAAATATTTACGAATTTTTTACGCATCGAGAAGGCATGGGCTACGGAGATTTTAAATTACTGGCAGCGCTTGGCGCTTGGGCCGGATGGCAAAGTTTAATCAATATTGTCTTAATTTCTTCAATCACTGGTGCTGTGATCGGCGTTTTTCTGTTAATCACCAAAAAAGCCAATACCCAAACGCCTATTCCTTTTGGGCCTTTTCTGGCTATCGCAGGCTTTATTGTGCTCTTTTGCTTGACGCAAAGTTAATTTATCGGTAAAATTCCGCACACTATCTTTGATTTTGCGGTTAATTTCATGATTGAAAAAAAAAGATTTCTGGAAGCTGAAGTTCCTCATGAAGATCAGCGAAAAATTGTACTGATTACCGGCGCCAGACAAACCGGAAAGACAACATTGGTCAAGAAAAAATACCCGAGCTTGCCTTACCTTAATCTTGATGCCCTGGAATATCGTCAAAAGATTGAAGAAATTTCTGCAACACAATGGGCAAAAGATTTAGGTGTTGCTATTATTGACGAAGCTCAAAAATCTCCTCCAGTATTTGAAAAAATCAAATATGCCTATGATAATCACAGCATAAATTTTTCAGTGCTATTAGGTTCCAGCCAAATTTTATTGCTAAAAAAAATTAGAGAATCACTGGCAGGACGTGTCAGTATTTTTGAATTATTTCCATTGATGCTTGCTGAATTGTGCTACTCTGATACACATTCCCCTCAAAAACCCTTGCTAGATATTTTGCTGGAGCGCCAAACTTCTATCAGCGATGTCTTGAGAGAAATTCCCAGTGTATTATTTGATGAATCTGAATTTCTCAAAAAAAAAGCACAAGACTACCTACTCACTTACGGCGGTATGCCAGCGCTTTTACATCTTCCTGAAAATGAACGATTTCAATGGCTAAGAGATTATGAATTAACTTATCTTGAAAGAGATTTATCTGACTTAGCCAGACTTTCTGATTTACAGCCTTTCCGGACTTTTCAAAAATTAGCCGCCTTAAGAACAACAGGTTTATTAAATTATTCAGAACTTGCGCGAGATGCCAGTGTCAGCGCGGAAACAACCAAACGCTATGTAGAATATCTCAGATTATCTTATCAAGTAGAACTATTACAACCATTTTATCGTAATCTCACCAGCAGCGTAGTGAAAACACCCAAGCTCTATTGGTTAGATATAGGCATCTGGAGATGCTTATCAGGATTCAATGGAAAAATGAGCGGTCAACTATATGAAAACTATATTATCAGCGAGATTATTAAATGGATTAAAACCATGCGCCGCCCTGTAGATTATTATTTCTATCGCACGCGCCATGGGCTTGAAATTGATTGTCTTTTACAACATGCCAATAAATTAATCGGGCTTGAAATTAAATCCCGCCAAAAAATATATCCTCAAGATGCGAATGCCATGAAAGAAATCAGCAAAATACTGGGTGATGAATGGAAAGGCGGCATTATTGTCTATAATGGCGACAAAATTGAGAAAATTGCTGATCCCGATATTTGGGCAATTCCAGGATGGAGATTGCTCACTTAAATCAGATACTTACAACCACTTCCGATGTTTAAAATATTTATACGGCAGCAATACTGATATCAACATAAAACCTATTGCCATGGGATATCCAAACTTCCAGGATAATTCTGGCATGACATGAAAATTCATGCCATAAATACTGGCAACCAGCGTTGGCGGCAGAAAAATCACTGCGGCAACAGAAACTATTTTGATAATAGCGTTCTGCTCAATATTCACCATACCCAACGTCGCGCTTAATAAGAAAGTAATCTTGTTGGATAAAAAATTCACATGATCACTCAGTGAAATCATATCTGCGCTAAGCGTGGCCATGCGCAGCTGGCTCTCTGGATCAATTGTTGAACTCATCATTTTTCCAAAAAAGGTAATGAGACGCTCCAATGTCGCCAGACTTTCCCGCGCTTTGCTCGTCAAATCACCGCTTGCGCCAATTTGCTGCATAATTTGTCGATAATTCAGTTTTCCATAACTATTATCATTATCGGATTTGAATATAATTTTTGAATATTCATCCAAATGATGGCCCACAAGCTCTAAGATATCTGCCAGACGATCGACTGTTGCATCTAACAATTCAATCAGTAAATTTGAGGGATAATGATGATCAGCATGAAATTTTTGCAAATGCGCAATAAATACCTTAAAAGCATAAGGTTCAATATAGCGCACTGTAATCAACTGTTTTTCTGTTAAGACAAAAGTGACAGCATCATATTTGGGTTCGAGAGAATCAGATTGTGCCAGCATGGTTGCCGTCATAAAAAGCGTGTTATCTTCTCTATACAGACGACTGGATAGCTCAATCTCGAGCATTTCTTCGCGTGTGGGAATGTCTAAACCCAGAGAATTTTCAACAATAGCTTCGTCAGCACTCGTGGGAGAAATCAGATCAATCCAGACAGCTTCTTTCAATAAAGCCTGATTGTCTGAATTGATCTCATGAGGCTCGAGTATTTTGCGATCAAGATAAGCAATGATCATTGATGATTACAGCTTTTCTGCATTCTCTTCGAGATAGGCAGCAACACCGGCTGTCGTCGCTTTCATGCCAGACTTGCCTTTGTTCCAATTGGCAGGACATACTTCGCCATGTTCTTCATGGAACTGCAACGCATCGACCAGGCGAATCAATTCTTCAATATTGCGTCCAATCGGCAAATCATTCACAATCTGTGCGCGCACAATGCCTTTTTTGTCGATTAAAAACGCACCGCGTAAGGCAACGCCGGCAACAGGATGCTCAACGCCATAAGCCTGACAAATGCTGTGATTGGTATCTGCAACCAGAGTGTAAGCAACTTGACCAATACCGCCTTTTTCGACAGGCGTATTGCGCCAGGCATTATGGGTAAACTGGGAATCAATAGACACGCCAATGACTTCCACGCCACGTTTTTTGAATTCATCCGAACGATTACTTAAGGCAATCAATTCAGAAGGACACACAAAAGTAAAATCCAGGGGATAAAAGAAAATCAGACTATATTTATCTTTTGACGCTTTGGATAACTGAAATTCGCCGACAATTTCGCCATTGGCTAATACCGCTGCTGCGGCAAAATCAGGGGCTTTACGACCAACTAATACGCTCATTTTGACTCTCCATCAATTAATGTCTGTAATTCACCAGACTGTAACAATTCCATCATGATATCACATCCGCCAATCAGCTCGCCATTGATGTATAGCTGAGGAAACGTCGGCCAATTGGCATATTGGGGCAATGTGGCGCGAATATCAGGATTTTCCAGTATATCCACTGTCGCGAATTTAGCCTTGCAAGCCTGCAATGCCCGCACGGCTTTGGCAGAAAACCCGCACTGCGGGGCTTCCGGCGACCCTTTCATATAGAGTATGATGGGATTGTCTTTAATTTGGGATTTAATTTTTTCCAATGTATCCATAAAATAACCTCATTTAAAATATCTGGGTATTTTCCCTTCTCCCCCGAATGGGGGAGAAGGTGCCCGAAGGGCGGATGAGGGGAGCACAAATTTACACCCTCACCTGTCCTGCGGACACCCTCTCCCGCCTTGCGGGAGAGGGGAAAACACTACACAATGAAACAAAATTAATCTATTTTACCACAACCCACAGGAGCTTAAATATGACCATTCAATTGCCTCAATTAAATTATGAACTCAACGCCCTTGAGCCGCATATTTCGCGCGAAACGCTGGAATATCATTATGGCAAGCATCATCAGGCTTATGTGACCAATCTCAATAATCTGATCCAAAATACTGAATCAGCCCATAAAACACTCGAAGACATCATCAAATCCGCAGGCCCTGGCGGCATTTTCAACAACGCAGCACAAGTCTGGAATCATAGCTTCTATTGGAATTGCTTAAGTCCCAAAGGCGGCAATCAACCAACAGGCAAACTTGCAGATTTGATCAACAAAACCTTTGGATCATTCGAGACTTTCAAAGAACAATTTACCAAAACAGCGATTGGCACATTTGGTTCCGGCTGGGCATGGTTGGTTAAAAATACCGATGGTACATTGGCAATCACCAGCACCAGCAACGCCGGCACACCCATGACTGACAACAAACATGCTTTATTAACCTGCGATGTTTGGGAACATGCCTATTACATTGACTATCGAAACGCCCGCCCCAAATACTTAGAAGCTTTTTGGAATTTGGTCAACTGGGAATTTGTAACCTCCAATCTCTAACCTCTTAATAACGAATTACAGGGCGGACCTATGTGTCCGCCCCGAAATATGACATATATCTTACATATTAAAATAACACACAGCTATTTGATGAATCACTTGATTCGGGATCTACATTTGTTTTTTTTGCGCGAACAGACTCGGGGGACGGATTCTCTGATGCTGGTCTCGATATAAAAGTACTGAGATTTGTGTTTTCTTTTTTGACAGCCTGCTCCCCATGATTTTCTAAAAATTGCTCATACGTCTTATCACTAATCTGATCTATTTCAGCCAGCAATTCCTCCAAAGCAGAAGGAGCAGGAGTAGAATTAGAAGGCCCATCCAATAAAACACTCGTTTCTTGACCTATATTCTGTCCATACCGACTCAATATTGTACTATCCGGCGTTAGAGCGAAATATAACATACATTTTAATAAAAAATGGTCTTTGGTTTCTCCAAACTTATCTTTATTAATTGATGTAAGATCTTTTAAAAGACAAATTAAGCCGCGTCGTAACGTTTCAGCAACACCGCTATTAATATCTATGGGATCTATATAATTAATCGCAATAGCGGCAGCCAATGTAATAGAAATCGCACCCAAAGAAGCGCCTAAAGACTTTTCACCCAGAAACAAATAGACATCTACCATTCCAAAACCGCCCGTTAGAGACGTTGCGCTGGAGGCAATATTCAGGACTTCATATGCAGCTTGTAATACAGGATGAATTTTAATTTTATCTTCTTGTGGAATAATCGGATCAGAAAGATAGCGGTTAAAAAAACGTTGAACCAAATTATAATTAACGCGACTTAAAAACGCCCATTTAACAAGAAAGCTTATTGTTGATACTGTATAAGCTCCGCCCATTGCAATATAATAAACCAAAGTACCGTAATCAAGTTCATCGGTACGCTCAAGCTTTTCCATTGCTTTTTCAGCTGAATAAAAATAAGCGCCAAAACTATAAGCAAGTGGTGCAACCATGGCAACGGTACTCACTGCCCCGCGCAGAAGCGGATATTTATCTCTATAAAGCGTACCTTCACTCAACAGTGTTAGACCATCTACTCCATCCGCATCTTCAAGATCTAAATCTTTATTAATTTGGTTATGTAGAGATAGTTTTGCACGTAAGGCAATCAATATTTGTTTTCTAATCTTTGCTGCATCATCACGATTTTTTTGACCAAAGCACGGTGCAGCTTGAGCCACTGAAACCAATCCCGAAACACCACGCATATTTAATGCGGTATTGATGATCATGATAACAACCTTCATCGTAAGCTTTTCCACACCCCCCCAGTCTTTGAGCGTATCTTCTACAAACTGGATATTGGGAATAGCTGCTATACCAGATAAACTAAGCATCCCCAATAAACCAAAAAATGCTTTTACCCTATGACCAGGAATACAAATTTTCTCACCCTGATGCATAAGTTCTAATACAGCATTATTCACAGAACGTGCGTTAATATATCCATTGATCACAGCGCTCATAATTGCAGAAAACTGTTTTACAATTTCAAGTTGTTCAGGAGTTAGATGATCATTAATTTCTTTGGCAAACTCTACTCCAAACGCACCACCAAATTTGTAGTTTGGAATAACTGAAATTCCCGACAAGAGAATAGATACCAACATCAAGGGGATATCTTTAGCGCCAAAACTTTCGGGAAAAGTTTTAGTCAGGTTCTCGAAAGAAGGACATAGAGGGCGTATACTGTTTGCAGTTTCATCCATTATTTTCTCCGTTATAGTTCGTTTATAGTAAGTTTTAAATTTTGAATTTTAAATTTTAGACCGGAGCATTAAAGCACATATTTCAGAAATGTCTATCTGCGGTGCAGCACAGCCATTGTGAGGCGGGTGACGGAAATCAGAGAATTATGTTCATTGGTGATATCAATTCCCCAGACGTGTGTTGATTTTCCCAGGTGAAATGGCCTGGCTTTGCCGTAAACAAAGCCTTCGCGGGCTGATCGGATGTGATTGGTATTAATATCCAACCCCACGCAATAGTGGGTGTTAAAATCGACCGCATAATTCGCCGCCGTGCTGCCCACCGTCTCGGCCAACACGCATGATGCACCGCCGTGCATAATGCCGATAGGCTGTTTGGTGCGATGATCCACAGGCATTTTGGCAACCAAAAAATCCAATCCCATTTCGATAAATTCAATGCCCAAATACTCAATCATAGTATTTTTGCCACGATTGTTTAATTCATCTATGTCAACAGGCTGTTTCCAGATCATAATTTTTCCTCTAATATCCATCTCGCTGCATCTTTGGCATAATAAGTTAAAATTGCATCAGCGCCTGCACGCTTAAATCCCATGAGTGACTCCAAGACAACTTTCTTTTCGTCTAACCAATCTTGTAATCCAGCTGCTTTTAACATAGCGTACTCGCCACTGACTTGATACACAAAAGTCGGTACGCTAAATTCATCTTTCACCCGACGGACAATATCTAAATACGGCATGCCGGGTTTGATCATAACAATATCTGCACCTTCTTGGATATCCAATGCGACTTCATGTAGCGCCTCATTGCTGTTCGCAAAATCCATTTGATAGGTTTTTTTATCGCCAGACAATACTTTGGCTGATCCTAAAGCATCTCTAAACGGCCCATAATACGCTGATGCATATTTTGCAGAATAGGCTAATATTTTGGTATTGTGAAATCCTTCTTTCTCTAACTTCTCTCGAATCAATCCAATGCGGCCATCCATCATGTCAGATGGCGCTATGATATCCACGCCTGCATGCGCCTGAGAAAGCGCTTGTTTGATTAATATTTCATTAGTTTGGTCATTTAATACATAACCCTTATCATCACAAATTCCATCATGGCCGTGAGAGGTAAACGGATCCAATGCGACGTCTGCTATTAGACCTAAATCAGGAAAATTTGATTTTAACGCTCTCACTGCTGATTGGAGCAACCCTTCAGGATTATAAGCCTCGCGGCCGTCTGAAGTCTTTTTTGCAGGATCGATTACTGGGAATAATGCAATAGCAGGAATATTTAATTTGATGATCTCTTCAGCTTGTTTTAATAACATATCAATACTTATTCTATCTATACCTGGCATTTTGCCAATAGGTATTTGCTGATTTTTACCTTCGCAAATAAAAACAGGATAAATTAAATCATTTGTAGACAAACTGTTTTCTTGCATCAATCTTCTGGAAAAGCTGTCTGCCCGCAGTCGTCTAAGACGGGTATGCGGATATTGGCGAAAAAGAAAATTTGTCATTGTTACACTTCCGGCGTCATTGCGAGCCCTGCGTCTTCTTGCAGGGCGAAGCAATCCAGACATCGGTGCTGGATTGCTTCGCTTCGCTCGCAATGACGGAAGGGCTGAAAAAAGTTGTAAAAGTAAAAGTTATTTTGTACATATCCCTTAATATCTCTACCTGGAAAGATCAATCCAGCCATGTTTAATCGCACGATTTTTGATTTCTTCTTGGGATAAATCTTCTATATGTGTGGCAACAAACCATTTTATGCCAAATGGATCTTCGATAAAACCTCTACGATCGCCATAAAACATCTCTTCAATATTTTTCAATAATTTTGCACCTGCCGCAACTGCTTTATTGACGACAACATCGACATCCTCAACATAGAGATCAAACTCTACCATCGTAGAACCCAGCTTTACGGATTCCGCTTCAACATCAGATAAAACGTCGCGAATTCGTATCATGGAATTGCCTATTTTAAGTTCGCCGTAAAAAACTTTATCGCCCAATGCTGTTTTTCCCATCCGTGCTGTTTCAACAGCGCCGAATACATTTTTGTAAAATTCCATGGCTTTCGCTGCATTGTTCACCACCAACATCGGCGTAATGCTGTGATAGCCTTTGGGCAAATAATTTACTTTGTTTTGCATAGTGGTTTCCTATTTAAAATCTGATGTATTTTTGCATTTTCTGGCGGATTATTCTATCAAATACTGTTATCTCGAAAAAATTATATTGATAATTTTAAAAAATCTGCTATAATAACAATTACTACTTCCCCTACGGTTTCGACCGCAGGGCACAGGGCTCCTTCGGGAGCCTTTGTTTTTTATGGACTTTTAAGAATGACAGCACAAAAAACTTATGTGTATGTGGATGGATTTAACCTTTACTATGGCTCTTTGCGTAAAACGCCTTACAAATGGTTAGACCTCAAATCACTTTTTCAAAAACTGCTTGGCGAACAGCACAAAATCATTGCCATTAAGTATTTTACTGCATTGATCTCTGGCAGAGATGATTTGCATTCTCCCTTACGACAACAAACTTACTTGCGTGCTTTAGAAGCACATATTCCAGAAATTTCAGTTTATTACGGGCATTATCTCACAAATAAAGTAACCGCTAAATTATGCAAACCAAACCCAAATCAATCGCCTTTTGTCCGAGTCTATAAAACTGAAGAAAAAGGTTCTGATGTCAATCTTGCCTTGCATATTCTTAATGACTCATGGCTTAATCTTTACGATTCCGCAGTATTGGTTTCTAATGATAGCGATATTGCCGAAGCTTTAAATATGGTAAAACAGCATCACAAAAAAGTTGGTTTAATTGTCCCAGGGGATAAAACTCGTCGTCCTTCAGTTGAACTTGCACGCCATACGAATTTTATCAAACGTATTCGTGACGGCGTACTAAGCAACTCACAATTACCAATTCGGATTCCAAACACCAATCTCAAAAAACCAAACGGATGGTAAAACACACCAATTTTGCACACAACATAGCCCATAGATATAGGAGCGTATCATACCTGTAAATGCTGTTGTCCACTCTCGTCTCGACGAGCAAATTGCCAAAGAAAAAGCATTCCCCTTTGAACCCCTCGTGCCTAATGAAAAAACTATCGCCACAATGAGAGAAGCACATCATGGCAAATTAAAGTCATTCAATAACATCAAAGAATTAATGGCAAACTTAAACGATGAGGACCTATAAAAACTTACCCCGAATGCTTCACGGTATTAATCAACCCACCGGCTAATAATATCTGCTTTTGTCTGGGACTGAGACGTTGTTGGCAGATATAGGTTTTATTTCGGGTTTGATTAAAGACTTTAACTTCTGAAGACTCAGATTGAATAGCTTCGCGAATATTTTCGATAGACAAAACATCTTCCTGTTGGATATCGTCATAATCTTTAGTATTCGTAAAATATAACGGCAAGATACCAAAATTGATTAAATTCTGTACATGTATGCGGGCGAAGCTTTTGACGATCACAGCCTCTAAGCCCAAATAACGCGGCGCAATGGCTGCGTGTTCCCGGCTGGATCCTTGTCCATAATTTTCACCGCCAATGACAATGGAACCACTTTGTTGATATGGCATTGCGCGCTCATGATATTTTTCATCAATCTGCGCAAAAACAAATTGGCTGATACCCGGAATGTTACTTCTAAACGGCAATACTTTTGCACCTGCAGGCAGAATACTATCCGTCGAAATATTATCGCCCATTTTTAATAACACGGGGCCATGGATATGATTTTTTAACGCGCCGAAATGAGGTAAAGGTTTAATATTAGGTCCTTTTTCTAAGACCATATTTTGCTTAATTTCTTTAGACGGCGAAACCAGCATCATGGTATTAATTTTAATTTTTTTAGGCTCTTTATATTTAGGATATGGCATATCCAATGTACGCGGATCAGTAATCACACCCGTTAGAGCAGAAGCTGCTGCTGTCTCAGGACTGCAGAGATAAACTTGGTCTTCTTTCGTTCCTGAGCGGCCCGGAAAATTTCTCGGTACGGTTCTAAGACTAATTTTACCTGTGGCAGGTGCTTGTCCCATACCAATACAACCATTACAGCCTGCCTGATGAATGCGCCCGCCTGCGCGCACTAATTTTTCCAAATGTTTAGTCTCTATCAGATGCTCTAATATCTGCCTAGAGGTTGGATTGATATCAAACGATACTCTATCGTGCACCTGTTTGCCATCGACTATGAGAGCAGGAATAACGAAGTCTCTTAAGCCTGGATTAGCTGAAGATCCAATCATGGATTGATAAATCTCGCGTCCGGCGACCTCTTTGACGGGGACAACATGACCCGGGCTGCTGGGCAATGCAATCATCGGCTCTAACTTAGACAAATCTATAACGGTCTTTTCATCATATTTTGCTTTTTTATCTGCAACTAACTCCACCCAGTCATTTTCACGCTGTTGTTGTTTTAAAAATTCCAAGGTTATCTTATCTGACGGAAATACACTCGCTGTCGCACCCAGCTCTGCACCCATATTAGCAATCACATGTCGATCCATGGCAGAAAGATGTTTTATCCCTGAGCCATAATATTCGATGATTTTTCCCACACCGCCTTTGACATCATATCGACGCAATAATTCTAAGATAATATCTTTGGCGCTCACCCAATCGGGCAGCTTTCCCATCAGTTTGACACCCCAGACTTTAGGCATCGTGATATGAAACGGCTTACCTGCAATTGCCATGGCGACTTCTATGCCGCCCGCGCCAATGGCCAACATGCCTAATGAACCACCTGCACACGTATGGCTGTCGGAACCTAATAATGTCTTGCCAGGGATGCCAAATCTTTCCATATGGACAGGATGACTCACGCCATTTCCAGGCCGACTGAACCACACACCAAATTTTTCACAGGCACTTCTTAAGAAAAGATGATCATCGGCGTTTTTAAAATCTGTTTGCAATAAATTATGATCGACGTATTGGACAGAGACTTCTGCCTTGGTACGCGGCAAATTCATCGCCTCACATTCCAGCATCACCATGGTCCCCGTGGCGTCTTGTGCCAGCGTCTGATCGATTTTTAATCCAATTTCTTGGCCTAACACCATCTCGCCTTCAACCAAATGGGACGCAATTAATTTTTGCACTATGTTGTAAGCCATGACCACCTCCGTGTATAAAGTAAAAAATTCATCAATTAACTGGAATATAGCACTTTGAAAACTTTACTGACTGATCTTTATCAACTCACCATGGCATATGGTTATTTCCGCTCAGGGCTAATGAACCATGAAGCCGTATTTCATCTCTTTTTCCGGCGCAATCCGTTTCAAGGCGGTTATGCTGTTGCTGCAGGCCTTGCCAACGCGATTGAGCTTATTGAAAACTTTCGGTTTGACAAAGGCGATCTGGATTATCTTGCCAGCCTCAAGGGAGATGATAACAAAGCTTTGTTTGATAAGGAATTTTTACAGTATCTCAAAAAGCTCAAGCTCACAGTCGATGTTGACGCAGTTCCCGAAGGGACTGTCGTTTTTCCACAGGAACCGCTGATCCGCATTAAGGGTAATTTAATTCACTGTCAATTATTAGAAACTATATTATTAAATTCTATTAATTTTCCAACTTTAATAGCCACCAAGGCCTCGAGAATCTGTTATGCCGCCAAAGGCGAACCCGTACTGGAATTCGGCTTACGACGCGCCCAGGGCTTTGATGGGGGTCTGACGGCAAGCCGCGCAGCATACATCGGCGGCTGCGCGGGCACATCCAATGTATTAGCGGGTAAATATTATGATATCCCTGTGAAAGGCACGCATGCCCATAGTTGGGTCATGGCTTTTCCGTCTGAAATAGAGTCATTCGAGCGCTTTGTCAGCGCTATGCCCAACAACTGTTATCTATTAGCTGATACGTATAATACTTTAGAAGGCGTTAGGAAAGCCGCTAAAATTGGGATTAAACTTAAACAACAAGGCAGACATCTGGCGGGTATCAGATTAGATTCAGGCGATTTGGCTTATCTCAGCATTAAAGCCCGAAAAATATTAGATCAAGCAGGATTAAAAAATACTCACATCATGGGCAGCAATGATCTTGATGAGCATATTATTGCCAGTCTGAAAGAACAAAAAGCCAAAATTGACGTGTGGGGAGTCGGCACAAAGCTTGCCACTGCGTTTGATCAACCGGCTTTAGATGGTGTTTATAAATTAGGCGCCATACGCGCACCTAAGGGCAAATGGGCATATAAATTAAAGCTATCAGAACAAAATGCCAAAAGCTCCACGCCCGGCATATTACGCACACGACGGTTTTTCAATCGTAACCATACTGCTATTGCAGATTGTATTTATGACGAACAATTGGGGATGCCAGAGAATACTCAGATCATCGATATGTTTGATCCAACACGCCGCATAAAAATATCTAAAACATCAAAATCTGAGCATGAAGAATTATTACACCCCATTTTTAAACATGGTAAGAATGTTTATAAAATTCCGGCTATCATTCAATCCAGACAAAGAACGATTGAACAACTGGATTTATTCCATCCTGCTATCAGGCGATTTTTAAATCCGCATAGCTATCCTGTAGGATTAGAAAAAAATCTTTATGAACTGCGCACGGAATTGATTTTAAAAGCCAGAGAAATGGCGGCTTGACTTTTATGACTTATTTCTCTATATTACACTTTTTTGTAATATAGAGAAATAAATGGATTTTGAAGACTTTAAAGCGAAAGTGCGGAAATTTCCCTTTTTTCGCAGCAATATTTTTATGCACCTTGACAAAAATACGGGTTTTTTGCGGCGCCAGGTCAGCGAATGGGTGGATAAAGGTTATCTTCTACAGCTGAAAAGGGGCATTTATGCGCTTCGTGCCGAAGACCAGACCAACCCACTTTCGGCTTATTTTTTAGCCAATCAGCTTTACAGCCCATCTTATATCAGCCTTGAATCAGGCTTAAGTTATTATGGATTTATTCCCGAACGCGTCGAAGCCATTACTTCTGTAACTTCCAAAAAAACGCAGCAATTCAGTAATCCTATGGGAAATTTTATTTACCGCCATATTAAACCTGAATTATTCGAAGATTTTATCCCAAAAAAGGATGAATATAACCAAACGTTTTTCATTGCAAGCCCCGAACGGTGTATTATTGATTTTTTCTATTTTAAAAGCCGCGAGCTTGAAAAAATCGATGAAGATCTATTTGACATTTCTTTTCGCTTCCAGCATCTTGAACATCTCAACAAACAAAAACTCAAAGCTATTTCAAAAAAATTTGATCAAAAAAAACTTTCAAAATTAACAGCGATTTTTTTAAATTATCTTAAGATTTAAGAGGAGCATCATAAAAATGCTTGAATTACTGAAAGAACAACTGAAAAACAAACCGCGCAAATTTGAAGAAGCGCGTGAATTTCTCCAACTTCTGATTTTAAAAATCATTGATGAAAAAGGATTTTTCCAACATATGGCTTTCGTTGGCGGCACTGCTTTACGCATCCTGTATGATTTAAAGCGATTCTCAGAAGATTTGGATTTTTCACTGACTTCTGATCAAAAAACATTTTCTTTTTCTGAACTGATCAGCACCTTAAAAAGAGAGCTGGAACTACAAAATTTTAAATTTACAGTGACGCATAAAGAAAACAAAGCTGTTGCCTCTGCTTTTTTTAAATTTGATCAATTATTATTTGATCTTAAATTATCTCCGCATAAAGATGAAAAATTATCGATTAAAATTGAAATTGATCAAAATCCCCCAAAAGGCTTTCAAAGTACTTTAACTTTTTTAAATAAAATATTTCTGATCAATATTCATCAATATGATCTACCTTCTCTTTTTGCAGGAAAATTACATGCCATTTTGTTTAGAAAATACACCAAAGGCAGGGATTTTTATGATTTCATCTGGTTTATGAGCAGAAAAATTGAACCTAACTATACACTGCTTTCCAATGCTATACTGCAAACTGAACATAAAAAAACAAATCTTGATAAAAAAGCACTGAGCGAATTACTGTATGACAGAATTGAAAAAATTGACTTTAAAAAAATAAAATTAGACATTGCACCTTTTTTAGCAGATGCCCAGGAAATTCGATTTTTTGAGAAAGAACTATTTTTAAATTTGATCAAAAATATGTAAGGAGTCTATCAATGAAACTTTTTTTAAAATTTTGTATGATTTTAATCTGCGCAGTATTTTTATCTGCCTGCACGCGTTTAACACAAGAAAATTTTGACAAAATCCAAACAGGCATGCCAATGTCTGAAGTGATTATGATTTTAGGCGAACCTACAGCCTCTGAGAGCGTCAATTTTGCGGGAATATCAGGTACATCCGCAACCTGGAAAGATAAAACTACTGTGATTACCATTCAATTTCTCAATGACAAAGTTCAGATCAAATCTTTTTCACATCCAGAAGCCGGAGTATCCCATGACACGCCAAGCGCTGATTATAGTTGACGTCCAAAATGATTTTCTGCCTGGCGGGAGCCTGGCTGCCCCCCATGGCGATGAAATTATTCCCGTCATTAATAAGCTATTGGATAAAAATAGAGATAAAAAATTATTTTCTTTGATCATAGCAACCCAGGATTGGCACCCTGAGAATCACGAGAGCTTTAAGACTTTATGGCCAGTCCACTGTGTACAACATTCTCACGGCGCAGAATTAGCACAAAACCTCAATCACTCTAAGATAGATAAAATAATACACAAGGGCCAGAATCCTGAAATCGACAGCTATAGCGCATTTTTTGATAATAATCATCAACAAAAAACAGAGCTGGATGAATATCTTAAAAAAAATGATATTACAGATGTTTATATATTAGGATTAGTGACAGATTATTGCGTGAAATTTTCTGTCTTAGATGCTATATCTCTCGGCTATAAAACGTATCTGATAGAAGACGGTTGTCGAGGCGTTAATCTCAAACCCGGCGATGATCAAAAAGCGATTGACGAGATGAAAAATCAGGGCGCTGTGATTATTCAGTCTTCATCTCTTTTGAAAACGAGGATATGAACTTTCTGCTTGAACCTCAGAATATCCCTTAAGTTGACTAAGAATTGATGTAAAATCTTCAATCCGCTCCAGGTTTTCAATGATCACTTTGGGACTTCCTATCTCATAAATTTGATGAAACGGTTTTGCTTTATTAGTGCACTTTTTAAAGAAAAAACCCGCAGCGTCGGGAGAATTAAATTCAATATATATACTTTTATTTTCCAATTTCAATTTGACAGATTTTACAGCATACCCTTTTGGCAAAACACCTTCAATGGCTTTTGATATTGCAATGCCCTGCACTGCTTCATTATGTACAGATGCAGGAGCGAAACAACCCAAAGAAGATGTTGCAGCTATCTTTGCTGCATTACTATCATTCAGAGATTGCACCAGATAAGAGGTAGTCTCCATAGATTTCGTGCAAATTAATTCAAAAATATTTTGATCTAACTTTTTTTTGGAAAGAAAGATTTTACACAGCTCTAAAATGCTATCAAAATGCTCTGCATGAGAACAAAATGTTTGAATACTTTGCTCGCTTAATAACTGAGGCGCATTATATTCCAAAAAAATATACATTTTGGCAATCTGTTCAGTAAATTCAGGTTTTTGGCAAAGCTGATCGACAATCTGGACACCGGCCTTTTTCATGATTTTAAGCAATGGAATGATCTTTTCTGCACATATGCCATGTTTATTAACAATCTGAATCGCTTCCTTATTGTCTGTACAGCAGACTATCAGCTTAAAAATCAATGAGGTGAGACTTGCCGCAAACGCAGAATCTTTTTGAGCCTGGGTAATCATTTCTGGTTTTATTAATAAAAACACCACCATGAAATCAATGACATATTTCTCATTTTTGTGAAGAATATCTTCAACTTCCTGAGAGAAAATATTGTACTGTTCTAACATAGAAGCTGCATAATAAATAGGAGGACGAGTATGATGTTCGTTCATTTTTTCTCTCTCTTAATAAAAGTATTTAAGATAACTGTATACTGACTAAAATCCTGCAGATTTTGAATGATTAACCTGAAATTCAGGATATTCCTGACAGAATGCATCAAAATCAAGCTGACAAATCATTGAGATGAAATTTTTAATCATTTGTGGATCTTCCATATTAATATGGTTAGGCTGGCTTGGATCATATATCAAGTGAAATATATTATTAATTTCATGACATTTTTTATAGAAAAAGATAGCAGCCTCAGGAGAGTTAAACCTAATCTTTATAGCCCCGCTGCTTAAATCAACAGATTTTATTTTATAATTTTCTCTCTGCAGCAAAATAGGCTGAATAGCATTGGATATTTTTTCGGCTGGAGAAGGACCATCAAAGTAAGCCGCAATCTTATCTCTGTGTTTCTGACCAAGATTCTCGTTGCCAAGATAAGATGTCATCTGGCGCCGCACCTCTTTAGGCACAAACGAAAACAGACAATTTGAAGAAGGCCATGCCATTATTTTTGCTGCAGAAGTTACAAGATATTCAACCACTCCTGGATGGAGGCTACATATATCTGGAATTTTTCCTCCTAATTGTGTAGCAAGAAGAACAGCTTTTGCAGGATTTTTGCAAATTATGTCAAAATTATTCTGGTCTAATTTTCTGTAATGTTTCAAAATGGTAAACGCCGCCGACATGCCTACAGAATATTTTGCCGTGTTACAAATGGCATCAATATTTTCGTCACTAAATAAATCCACATCCTTATTTTTTAAAAATCTAAATATAGAAACCATATCGAAGTAACAACCAGGAAAGCCATTAGCATATTCAGCATCTTTCAACACAATGAGAGCAATTTTCTTGAGAAAATCCTTATTGAAGCTGAATTCTTTTTTTAAGCATGCAAGCGTTTCAGAAACATAAGAAGCTCTGTCGACACTATCACAACAAACAGAAAGAATTGTATCTTTGTTGAGGACATCAATTTCTTCTTTTAGCCACACCATCGCGAGCATGGCAGCTTCACTCCAATTTCTACAAAGGGCAGCAGCAGTATCCCGATTAACCAAATCCGATTCATTAAAAGAGATTAGCATCTGAAAAAAATCATCATCGATATGTTTATTTTTGAAAAGATCAAGACGAATTTCCTCAGTCATCCAATCAAATCCATTTAAGAATCTCGCCGATGAACTATAATGAACATTGACTTTTCCATTTTCAAAAATAGCGAGAAGGATTTTCTCATTGAACCACTTGAATTCATTCAAGGATTCCAGATTTGAAATAAAATTAACGTAAGCAAGTCCGCTTTTGCAAAATGCAAGAAGCGTTGCCTTATTAAGCAATTTCAATTTATTTAAATAGTTAACCGTCAAAACAAAATTACTTCCAGTGATATAAGGTTTACAGTTAATGGCGACAGCAGTATCTCTATCGAGCAACCCGAATTCTTCTACGCAATCCAGCACTTCCAAATATCCTGTAGGAATGTAACCGCTCAGACCATCAGCCAAATGTGGATACAGACAAACCAACTTAAAAAGCCCGGGAGTTAATATTGTGTCAGAATTAAAAAAATACACTATTCCAATGGAAGTTTCATCTGTAAATTTCTTCAGAATCTCCCAAAAAGGGCCTTCTGGTATATTCTTACTCAGCAAAATATTTGCTAACGCAAATAGATCATAAAATGCCAAATGACTTTGGTTTTCTGAAATTAATTTTTGATGAAGATTTCTTAATTTATATAAGATAAAAAGCTCATCTTCGGTAGATAACTGTAAATTTAAGTTATCATAAGCATCCAGAGCAGACCCAATGTCATCTGCTCTGACTTTTATACATAATTCTTCAGGATTTAATAATGGTGTAGCTGTAATTTTGGTATCCATTGTTTCTACTTCTTGGGCGCAGACATTGGTACACGCTTATAATCCTCCATTAAATCTACTTGTCCACACCTTAGCTGCATAACTGCTGTTGATGATTGTTGCATAGTAGGGTTCTCCAATATTTAGTTTGATGATGCCATTAATAACTCATTGATAAAGCTTAAAAATATTTCAGACATTATGACTACCAAACCTTAAGGTTTTATTAAGAGATGGATTTAATTGATATGTTTTTGGAAAAATACTTGTGCAAATTATGCAAGAATATAGCTAAATGTAGGGGCACTGCTTGCCAATGGCATTCGGTTAAATAGGTTTTATCCGAGCTGCATCAGCGAATGGTTACAAAATTACTCAATCTTTACATGTTTTGCCAGATAAACAGCCTGTAAGATGACAAACAAGATAGTTAATCCCAGCATGCCGAATAATTTGAAATCGACCCAGATATCTGTGCTGAAATTATAGATGACATAGATATTAATCAACCCCATCAGGGTAAAGAAAAACACCCAGCTAAGATTAAGTTTTGTCCAGATGCCTTTGGGTAATTCAACATGACCGCCCATCATGCGTTGGATAATGGGCTGTTTGCCGATAAATTGGCTGCCCAAAAAAGCGGCGGCAAATAGCCAGTTGATCACGGTCGGCTTCCATTTGATAAACATGTCATCGTGCAGCCATAAGGTCGCGCCACCCAATACGACCAATAATACCAACGTGATGATCTGCATGTTTTCAAAGCGGCGGTAACGCAAGCCCGTGTAGATAACCTGAAGAAAAGCGACGCCAATAGCAACGACGGTCGCAATATAAATCCCAAAGAATTTATAGGCCACAAAAAAGAGCAGGATGGGGAAAAAATCTGCCAGTAATTTCATAATATTAACTTGTCCTGTACATGAATGATGCTTATCATAATCTTTATAGCACAAGGAAAAAAGCATGAGCGTATTTTTAACGATACACCCTCTCGATCCTCAAGCGCATTTGCTGCGTAAAGCGGCAGCTATGGTCAATCAAGGCGGCGTGATTGTCTATCCGACAGATTCGGGCTATGCCCTCGCCTGTCAAATCGGCAATAAACAGGCCCTTGACCGTATACGACGCATTCGAAACCTTGATGAAAAACATCATTTTACCCTAGTTTGTCGTGATTTGTCAGAATTATCGACTTATGCCATTGTCACAGATCGGATTTATAAAATCCTGAAAAATTATACGCCAGGGCCCTATACTTTTATTCTCAAGGCCACACGCGAAGTCCCGCGGCGTCTTCAGCATCCCAAACGCAAAACGATTGGCATTCGCATTCCCGATCATATTATCGCGCTGGCTTTGCTGGAAACACTCGATGCGCCTTTGATGAGCACCACTCTCACTATTCCGGGCGAAAATATTAACTTTCTGGAAGCACAGGCGATTAATGATATTCTTGCCAATCAGGTTGATTTAATCATTGATGGCGGCAATTGTGGCCTTGAACCCACAACGGTCATCGATCTGTCGGGCGAATCGCCTGTGATATTGAGAGAGGGTAAAGGTGATATTGAGCCTTTTTTATGAATAAACCTCACATTTTTTGCCTCCTCCAATTACGCCCCCTTTCTTTGAAAGGGGGCAGCCTGCGTAGCAGGCGGGGGATTAATGATGAAAAATGTATAAATACAAAAATCCCCCGCTTGCTTCGCAAGCTGCCCCCTTTGCACGCAAAGGGGGCGTTATTGCCCACATCATTCAAACTCTTGCCCATTTTTGTTTTATCTTTTTGTTTAACTGGCTGCGAAACGATTACACACGAAGCGGCTCAAACCGTCGTGTCTCAACTGCAATCCAGGGCCAAGAATACAGATTATCCTGCTGCAACGTCTCATAATCATAATTTAATTTCTTCTCCGCCAAGTGTAGATTTATCGCAGTATCAATCTGTCGAAAACCGCCCGCACCAACGACCAGATATTGCTATCGCCATTGCCGCTTCAGGCGGCGGCTACAGAGCCGCAAATCTGACAGCAGGCGTATTGATGGGACTGGAGAAAATCACCGACCCCAACTTACAGGGCAATTTACTCGAAGAAGTCGATTATTTTTCAACTGTATCTGGTGGCGGATTCGGTGTGGGTTATTATATTGCCAGTCTCAAAGATTTTATCCAGACACATGGACAAAACAGTCCGTTTGCGGCCCAATTTTCTTTTGTGAATACCATGAATAATTTGTCTGATAATAATCCTTTGGACACAGATTACACAGGCGAATTGTTTTTTGGCGATAATCGCGGGCAGCAAATCGAACAATCTTTTGCCGATAATATTTTACGCACCAAAACAGGCACACTTAAACTCAATGATATTTTTATTCCGCGCGATCACAGTCCGTCTGAAGTCCAATTGCCTTATTGGGTAACCAATAGCACTGTCTATCAAAACGCAGCGCTTTTTCCGTTTACACCCACTGTGTTAAAAAGATATGGCATCAACCGTTATGAGTATAATAATCAATTTTATAATATTAGAGATACGGGCGAGATTCCTGCAGCCATCGGCATGGCGGCAAGCGCCAGCTTTCCGTTTGCACTCACACCTACAACATTGGGAAGCCAACAATGTGGATTTACCCAAAATTGTTATTTACAACTCTTAGACGGCGGATTATCTGATAATCTGGGTGTTTATACCGCACTGGATTTATTACGACAAGATCCGGCAAAAACCAAAATTCTGATTGTCATTGATGCTTATGCTGGCGAAGAACAGCCTTTCTCCAAACAGTCGACACCACCTGCGGATACCACATTATTTTGGCGCATCATGGATATTGGCGTAGACGCTTCGCGTCAATTGGTCAAACGCAATATTCATACTATGGCACGCGATGAATTATGTTTCAATAAAACCAAAAATGTCCTGGTCATCTATCTGGATTTGGAAAACTATACTCGCGCCAGAGAAATTAGCACTGGCTTATTTATTACGCGCAAACAACAAAAATTATTATTAGATATCGGCCAATCGCTGGTCGCCAATAATCCACAATTTAATCAATTACTCAAACCTTTATTAGATGGCAATACTAAAATTGGACAATGTCCAATATAGAAACAGGAGATAGGTTTTGACGAATACAACAACTACATCCCGCATTCTTTCCGGTATGCGCGTCACGGGAAAATTGCATCTGGGGCATTATCACGGCGTATTGAAAAACTGGGTAAAATTACAATATGAACATGAATGTTTTTTCTTTGCAGCAGATTATCACGCTTTAACGACACATTATGATAAACCACATATTATTGCTGATAATATCTGGGAAATGTTTATTGACTGGTTAGCTGTAGGCATTAATCCCGGCTCTGCACATATTTTTATCCAATCGCATATACCCGAAACAGCTGAATTACACCTATTACTTTCCATGATCACACCGCTGTCGTGGTTAGAGAGAATTCCAAGCTTCAAAGACCAGCAGGAAAATCTCAAAGAACAAGATCTGGCCAATTATGGATTCTTAGGTTATCCCCTCCTCCAAAGCGCTGATATATTATTATACAAAGCAGGTTTAGTCCCTGTTGGTGAAGATCAGGTTTCGCATATAGAGCTCACGCGTGAAATTGCAAGGCGCTTCAATCATCTCTATGGGCGCGAAAAAGATTTTGAAGAAAAGACAAAAGCTGCTGTCACCAAAATGGGTAAAAAACAGGCTAAACTCTATCGCGAATTGAGAAAGCGCTATCAGGAAACGGGTGTCGAAGAAGCCATGGAAACCGCCAAAGCGCTTTTAGAGTCACAACAAAACTTAAGCTATAGCGATCGAGAAAGATTGTCAGGCTATCTCACAGGCAGCAATAAGATTATTCTGCCCGAACCCGAAGTTTTACTCACAGAAAATGCAAAGCTGCCTGGATTAGATGGACGCAAAATGTCAAAATCTTATGATAATACAATCAGCCTTCGTGAAAAACCGGAAGATATCACCCAGAAGATCCGAACCATGCAAACAGATCCTGCGCGAGTCAGGAGAAGCGATCCGGGTGAACCTGAAAAATGTCCTGTCTGGTCTTTACACAAAGTCTATGCAGATGAAAATACCAAAGACTGGGTCCAAAAAGGTTGTCGTTCCGCCGGCATTGGCTGCTTAGAGTGCAAACAGCCTCTCATAGACGCTGTTCAAAAAGAAATTGGCGAAATTAGAGAGCGTGCGAAAGAATACGAGGAAAATCCGCAATTAGTCAAACACATCGTCGCCGAAGGTTGCGAAGCCGCCCGTGAGAGCGCTTCGCAAACTTTGGATGAAGTCAAAGAAGTGATGGGGTTGGAGTATTAAACCATCACATGATAAGACAGGGTTTATCCACCTCCGTAAATCTTATGCCTTTAATGACAACCACCGCATTATCCAAATGATCTACTTGCTCATCAGATATGTTGAATAACTTAAGGCAACGATCTTTTTCGGATTTATCTGGGAATTTAATAGCCACCGCTCCATCGCTAGTTAAATATACGCCATGATCCACGCCATCCTTTGAAGGCATAATCTGTATCGTTTTATCCCCAGGTAAAAGCATACATACCTTGGATTTATTGGGAATGTTGTTAAAAATCTTTTGAGCGTCTTCCTCACTAGCATAAGCTAGGAAAATACCCCGTTTGTTGCTATATAAATAATCTATAGGAAATGGAAGTTTTTCTAGATTTTTAGGGCGTGAATGTACTGCTGGATTTTCAAAAAGCCCAAATCCATTTGTAGGCGTTTGACTTGTAGACGTTTGATTTTGCTGAGGCGGATCCAATTTCTCTAAAATCGACTTTGCGTCAACCGGTCCAATGTTCAAATAATGTGTCGTTATCTCACGGTACGTATCTTCATCAATACATACCGGAAGTTCGATGTGGCATCTGCCGAAAAACTCAACAATCTGCGCATAAGCATAGCTGCGGTAAAATTCTTGCACCTTTGCAGTATCCGTTCCAATAGAGTACACAAGAGAATAGTTGTTCTTCTCGTAAAAAATTTGCCAGCCTTTCCCCATTCCGTTTTCTTTCAACTTTTCTAAAAGTTTTCCTGCGAAACTCTCATTTTTTTGGGTTTCAAGTTGCTTCGCCATTTGACGAGCTTCATCCTGTTTTCTCCTTTGGATCTTATCGTACAACTCCCTTTGCTTTTTTTGCGCCTCAGCTATAGAAGAAAAATCCTTGCTTAATATCTGATGAATCGTGTCTATAGAAATACAAAATTTTATCTTTTTAAGCACCTTAAATTTCCACAGAGGCAAAAAATTCCCCTTTTCGTCTTTAAATGCTTTATGGTTAGCTTCGTTGTAACCCAAAATCTGGTCACTAATACATTCGAGAGGAAAATTTGGATCATTAGTAATCTTCCATTGTAAAGAAGGATTCATCTCCTCAAGGATTTTTTTGACTTTTTCCAGATCACCGTCAGCTATAGCTATAACTGGTTTTTCGACCTCTCTCCCCATCGACTTTAAAATATCTTCGGGAACATAAGGAAACAAACTTGTAACAATTTCAATATCCTCAGCTGTAGCTGGAACATTAGGTTCATTTTCTAAGTAGTACCTTACCAGACCCCAAGAATTAAGATAGCCATCATATGTGTCATAATATCGTGTCTGATGATTTATATACTCTCCCAATGCTAACTCTAATGCGCCGCTTAAACGCGAAGGCTGGGTTATTTTAACGTCTCTCATGTCATTAACTCCTCATAAATTTTGATTTGACTGCGGGGACAGTATATCAACCAAACCTTAAGGCTTCCTTAAATCTTGAAAATTTCGGTAACTATTCCTCTGCAGAGGAACTATTCACGGGTATTATTTATAGAGGAATTAACCTTATGTAGGGGCGTTGCTTGCTGCGCCCCTACTTTGGGGAAAACTCAAAATGCTCATCCATGGATTTAGGCAGGAAGGATTCGAGCCAGATTTCGAGAGGTTCGAACTTGGAGATCAGCATGGATTGTTGCCACCAATTTTCTTTGGGCATAGGTGTCATGTGCGCGCCCAATAATAATGCTGCTACTAACACTACACCACGCGCAAGGCCAAATACCACACCCAGCATTCTATCTGTTCCAGATAAACCCGTTTTATCAACTAATGTGCTGATGAAATAATTTAAAATTCCACAGACTATTAAAGTTAATAAAAATAAACCTCCAAACGCTGCGGCAAGTTGTAATGTTGGAGATTTGATATATTTTTGCAAGAACATTTCAGCAATAGGATGCGCAAAGGTAATCGCCGTCCAAAAAGCCAATATCCAAGATGCCAATGATAATGTTTCGCGGACAAATCCACGAAACAAACTGATTAGCGCAGACAAGCCAATCAGAGAAACAATAATAATATCAGCCCAATTTATGCCGTATGTTGTCATCAATTTTTACCTACCGTTGTCATCCCGCGATTTATTCAGCATTGCTGCAGAAATTTGAGAAGTAAACCCCTCTCCCGCATTGGCAAAATCTTATCATTACCCACAAATCTAAGTCGTCTTTTCACCTCTCCGGAGGGAGAGGTCGACCAGGCGAAGCCTGGGCGGGTGAGGGGAAATAAATTCATACAATCAATTTTTATTTGCAGAACTTACGTCAAATATAACTTTACTCAAGTAAAATAATGAAAAATAATTTTATTTTATTCCCCTCACCCGCCGCTTCGCGGCGGCCTCTCCCTCCGGAGAGGCGAAAAACACAACACTCAGACTTGCAGGTAATGACAACCTTCTAGTTTAATCTTTCGCATGTGAAATAATAATGCCATTCAGACTCATGGATTTTTCCAGATCTTTGCGCAAAGTTTCTGCTTGTGCATGATTAAGACCCTTCTTGCCGACAATCACGCGCGTCATTTCACCTTTGGAAGTTTTCATTTTTTCGCTAGTCGCACTGAAACCTTTGCTGTGTAACTTATCCACTAATGCTGCCGCATTGGCAGACAGTGAAAAAGTGCCCACTTGTACCATCATATTTTTCTGACTACCGGCAGATGCAGAGGATTTGGATGTTTCTTTAATCACTTGGTGATGAGGCTGTTTGTGATGCGGTTTTACAGTTGTTGCTGCTACTGTTGTCTCTGCCGTTGCGGGAGCGGTTGTTGGAGTTGGAACTGGTGTTGTTGTTGGTTGTGATGGTGTTGTTGGCGTTGCTGATGCTGGAGTGGTTAATGTCGCTGATGTTGCTGATGCAGAAGCTGTTGGTCCGGACAGATCGAGGTCAGCTTGCTGTAAAGGCGCCACATTTTGTGTCGGATCTTGTGGTTTATCAATATTTTTCGTCTGTGCATTTTTCGGTTTATCCATATTTTGTGTCTTAGGAATATTTTGTGTTTCATTCTCTTTAGGCGCTTGAAGAACCGGCTGTGCCACAATTGGTGTAGCAGGCGTAATAGGCGCCGGCGCAATAGCAACTGGCGCTGGAATAGTATCCTTCTGCTGTGATGGTAGAGACGCAATATTTTGCGTCTCATTTTGCGTCTTTGCAGGAGGCATTGCTGCAGGTTTTGCAAACACAGAATCAGACTGAATCGCATTAGGAGCCGGCGCTGGCGGCATCGTTTGCGCAAAAGGTGGATGTGTATTGATCTTGGGAATATGCGGCTGTGTTTTTGTATTACGCAAAAGCACTGTTAGACAAAAAGCCAATAAGCCCACTAATACTATTACACCCAAAATACGCTGCTTTACTGTCGCATCCATAAATATTTCCTTTTACTCAATTACCAGATGTGTTTCCGTGCGCGAAGCATTCCACTGCATCCACGCATAAACAGGTACACTGCTGAAAAACAAAAGACTGCCATAAAATAAAGTATCCTGGCCTGATCCCGCAATCGCCCAAAAAGCATAGATCATACCCAAAACGCTGATTACCATAGATCCTGCCAATCGCTTACCTCTAAATTGTTCACGGTATTTAATAAAAATCATGATTTCTGCAAGACAGGTATATAAGTATGGAATCAAAGAGGCCAGTGTTGCAATCAAAATAATCAATGTAAATTGTTTTACAGCACCTGTGTTATAAGTTAATGCGATCAGCAATGTAATTAAAATACTGGAGACAACTAATCCGACAATAGGCGTACCCGATCTTGTTTCTTTGGCAAAGATACGTGGAAAAAGGCCATCACGCGCAGCAGCCATGGGAATTTGTCCCTGCAATAATGTCCAACCATTTAGCGCACCAAAACAGGAAATTATGGCGCCAATGGCAATGATATAGTAAGCCGTATGACCAAACATGATTTCTGCAGCATCCGCGTAAGGTGAGTTAGAGGCAGCCAGTTTCGCCATCGGCAACACGCCCATTACTGCAGTGGTGCTCAGAATATAAACCAAAGCTGTAATGACCACACCTAAAATAGTTGCGCGTGGAATATTTTTTTGAGGATTTTCAACGTCATCAGCAGGAACCGTTGCAGATTCCAAACCAATAAATGACCATAATGTTAAAGTCGCAGCGCCTGTGATAGCAGAAAAATTAGACTGATGGGAAATATTAAAATTCGTAAAATACTGCGGATGGATAAATATCAATCCAAACGTTGCGATCAATATCAGCGGCAATAATTTTAATA
>Ga0207080_1019_pt1 | contig 43569 bp, 45 predicted proteins | sample Alteio_BWMinHeat_58_FD_153532 | JGI IMG/M metagenome (GOLD analysis project Ga0207080, IMG submission 153532) | Enriched cells from forest soil in Barre Woods Harvard Forest LTER site, Petersham, Massachusetts, United States -... | ecosystem: Environmental > Terrestrial > Soil > Temperate forest >...
CGAGCTCTTCTTATCTCAGTTGGGCTATCATGCGTCAAATGCTGTCGATCAAACAGCCTCACACCTCGAGCCTCTTGAACCCTATTTTATCATTCCCTATCCAAAACTTATAAGTACAGACATTGCTCTTTTACTTGGCACACTTCTTGGACTTTATGGAGCTTTTTGGGGAAACGCGCGTCTCGCCTCAATTGGTGATTCTTTAAAGAACATTGTCCAAAGCGGGCTCACGAAAGTGTTCATTCCTTTGGTTCCTCTGTACGTCATTGGATTTTTGTTTAAAATTCAACATGAGGAATCTCTGGTTGATTTATTTGCAGGATATGGGCCTATGATTGGGCTCATCGTCTTTGCTCAAGCAACAACCATTTTATTCTTTTACTTTAAAGCTAACTTTGGAAATATAAGAGACATGAAAACGTCCTTAAAGAATGTATTTCCTTCAGGTCTTGTTGCCTTGTCAACAATGTCAAGTGCTGCAACCTTGCCACTCACTTTGGAAGCCGCTGAAAAAAACACGAAGAACAAGGGACTTGCTCAAGTTGTTATTCCTGCAACGTCTAACATCCATCATGTAGGTGACTCCATTGGTATTCCCATTCTGATTGCTGTCGTTCTCGCGATCCATGGCATTGATTCCATGAGTTATTCCGCATTCCTTCTCTTCTCTATGTATTATATGGTCGCAAAATTTGGCGTACCGTCAGTCCCTGGGGGAGAGCTCATTGTTCTATTCCCTCTCCTTGAGGGCCATTTTGGGTTTACGGATTCAATGAGCGGGCTTTTGACAACCTTATACCTTCTCATGGACCCCTTTATTACGGTCACAAATGTTCTCTCAAACGGGGCACTTGCTATATTTATTGATAGAATATGCGGAAGAATGAAGGCCTTTAAAGAAGTTGAGGCTGCTTTTTAGCCAGAATTATTTCTGTATTGACTAAACATTTTTAATCTGCTCTGCTTTAGAATTATAATTTTAAAGTGAGTAAAACTCATGAGCTCCAAGATAAAAGATACGAGAGAGTTGAATTTAGCCTTGTGTGAAAAGCTTCAACCGTTTTTGGAGCCTCTTTCACAGAAATTTGGTATTCAAACCTTTGGATATAGAAAATTCTATCCCGACGGGATGAGCGTAGGCCTCTCAACAAATCATGTCTTAAATGCCTTAACCATTGAGAAATTTAATCACAATATAATTCCAAGTTACGAAACGGAAGTGAGTCTGGTCTTAAACAATGAGAGAAGTCATTTTTTTCGGATTGGAAAACCTGATAAAAACAATGCCTTTTTTTCAACACTCTATGATCTTGATGTGTGGAACACCCTTTCATATTATAGAAAAAGCGGAAAGTGTGTTGAGGGATTTTATTATGCTGCAACGAGAAGCAATGAAGCCATTATAGAGGAATACATTAATAATGCTCAAGTCTTTGAAATGTTCTCATTTTATTTTAAAGACAAAATTAATAGTATAATCCGACCTGCTGATCTTGAACCGGTAAAAACGGAAACGATCTCCCCTCTTATTTTTGAAAATAAGCACATGGCTGTCTCTAAGGACACCCTCGACATTAAAAATTTTATATCTAACATCCCCGTTCAGAAATTCTTTTTATCTTCAAATGGACAGGACTATTGTCTTTCAATTCAAGAATTTAAGTGTTTGTCTTTGTTAAGCCGTGGAAAGACCTCAAAAGAGGTTGGTGTACAGCTCAATATTTCTTCAAGAACGGTTGAGGGGTATATTGAAAACATCAAGAGCAAAATTGATGTGAGTTCTCGCAGTCAACTTATTGACCTCTTTATTGCAAACTTTAAGAACGATAAAAACTTCATATTTCCTATCGAGGAAGAACCTATAGATAAACGAGAAACTTAAACCTCTATTTAGGAGTGTGGAATGGGTATAAATAGAAAAGTCCTTTTAGCATCCATAAGTGGAGGAGTCCTTGAAATATATGACTTCATTGTTTATGGACTCATGGCCTCAACTCTTGCTCCCCTTCTCTTTAATTCGGACGATCCCTTTTCTAGCCTTATCCAAAGTTATATTGCCTTTTCAGTTGGGTTTTTAGCCCGTCCCATTGGAGCCCTTATCTTTGGCCATCTCGGTGATTGTTTTGGACGAAAAAAAGCACTCATTTTTTCTTCGCTTCTGATGTCCTTTGCGACTCTCGCTCTTGGGCTAATCCCCACCTATGAAACGATTGGTGTGTGGGCATCAGTCTCAGTTTTTGTCATACGCATTCTACAGGGAATCTCTGTCGGTGGAGAATACACCGGCGGTATCATTATGTCCGTTGAACACACGGCAAAAGAACGACGAGGCGCTATCGGAGCCTATGTTGTCGCTGGGTATTTGGGAGGAATATTCCTAGGTACAATCACGAGCTTCCTCTTTACCTTACCGTTTATGCCCTCATGGGGATGGAGGTTGCCTTTCATCTTTGGATTTATCATCGTCGGTGTCGGTTTTTATATTCGGAGTCGTGTTGAGGAATCTCCTGAGTTTGTAAAAGTGAAAGAAACGAAACGAGACTCATTCTTTCAAGACTTTATGAAAGCCCCCCAACTGTTTGTGGCATGTATGGGCATGGCAGGGTTTGGAGGCGTATTCCTGTATACAATTACGGTTTATATACCGACTTACCTAAAGAACAATTTTGACATTTCGAACAGTACCATGATGTTTATTCCCATTTTGCCAACATTTTGCATGATGATCGGGGTTATTATTTTCGGCTCTTTATCCGATAAGGTCGGAAGGATTCCTCTCATGAAACTCGGGGCCATTCTCTTTATGATTCTTGTCATCCCTCTGGTTTATCTGATTAATGGAGCGACCTTAATGATTGGGATTCTTGCCTTAATGGCAATCGGTTTCCTGTCTACAATTTATAATGGCCCCATGAATACACTTGTTGTTGAAGTTTTTGGCCCCACTCATCGTTATAAGTCAGCGGCTATTAGTTATTCCTTAGGCATGAGTTTATTTGGGGGGACAGCTCCCCTTATCGCCGCATGGATCACGAGAGTCAGCGATGGACCCTTTTTGCTTTCCGCATATTTTTTCCTAACTGGTGTCATCGGCTGGGGAGCCATAAAAATAGTCGATAATCATTTTAATCCGGAGAAAAAGAAAAGAGGGGACTTTATCCCCTCTTTTATGACGTCATGATTGAGTAGGGAGGGTCATGCCGCCAATCTGTTATATTCTGATAGATAGGCTTCCCACGTTTTCGGATTTGGCTTAGGCCTGCTTTTGAGAAGTGATAAAATTCCATGAAAAAGACCATCCCCCGATTCACTCGGTCTCACCTCCACCACATAGGGCCAAAAACCGAGAACTTCTGTACACAGATATTCGCCTGGAATCAGAACAATACTTAAATAGTCAATTCCTTCCTTGTGACCAAATTCTGAGAGTTTCTGATAAAGTTCCACGTAAAACTTCTTCGAAAAACACTCAAAATCCGTGAATACATTTTCATTCTCTAAGTGAAGATATACAGTGCAAGTCCATGCTTCTTTTGCCTGACGTGTGGCTGCAGGCATATTTTCCCTTATTCTTTTTTCAAAAGAACTCATTCTATTTTTAACAAGAAATGCCCCACCAAAAATTCCTTTTGATTCCTCATTCATGAGGAGGAACGTGCTATCTTCACGGTTTTGAAAAAATTGAGAGAGGATCTTATTTTTTGCAATTTTTTCACAAAATACTTCAAGAAGCCCGGTATTTGAAGAATGCTGACTGGGGTCAATTGTTTCAAACATTTCTTATTCCTCTTGTATGCTTTGGTTTCTCATCTTTACTCTTTATATCGGTTTTTTTCGATATTAAATACCCGTAAATTTTACGGTATCAATCAGATGGCGCATTCATTAATATAGCATTAATATGTCCGTGTTATTTTGAAAATTTCACAAAATATGGTATAATAAAAAAATTAAAAACAAGGAGAGAAATATCATGACTAATAATTTCGCATGGCTTCAACTTCAAACATCAGACGCAAAGAAGGCAGAATCCTTTTATGGACAACTTTTTAAGTGGACCATGAATACAATGCCCGTTTCTGGTGGATATACGTATACTCAAATTGATGCAGGCGAAGGCAGCTTTGCTGGTATCACGCAAGGGGATACGTCTTCACCACCACAATGGATTTCTTATATCACTGTCGATGACATCAAGTCCTACACTGAGAAAGCACAAAAACTAGGGGCACAAATTATTGTCCCAGTTACTGATATTGGTGGCGGGCAAGGATATTACAGTGTCTTTAAAGATCCTACAGGGGCGATCTTAGGTCTTTACGGACAAAAGTAGTAATCTCTAATCTTAAAGGACGTCATTATCAATGACGTCCTTTTTAAACCCAAAGTTGCAATTCCTTGATTTCTCCCTATATTAAGAAGAGCAAGGATATTGATATGAATTCTCTTAACTTAAGTAAGCTCTCCGATATGTGTCCTCCTAAATTAATTGGAGCCTCCTTTATGTTGCTTTGGGCGCTGAGCTTCAGCACAGCGATGGCTGTTGCGAAGACACTCTCTCCTGGCATCGATAGCGTCGTGCTGCTTTTTATGCGATTTTTCTTTGGTTTTCTTTTCTTTTCACCGTTTATTGCAAAAGCTGGAATCAAAGGATTTACAACCTCTCGTCCACTTCTTCATTTATCGCGTGTTATCCTGATTAGTCTTGCAGTCGCTTGCACCTATTATGCCTACCGGAATTTACCGTTGGCTCTCGCCACTTCCATTGGGATGACGGGCCCTTTATTTACAACCGTGTTTGCAATGATCATTCTAAAAGATAATGTCTCCTTATCAAAATGGGCTTTAATAATCTTGGGATATTTTGGCGTTCTTGTCATGGTTCGCCCTCATGAACTTCCCATAAGCCTAGGTGTCTGGGTCGAGTTATGTGCGAACACCTTCGCAGCAATGGCGATTATTTGTACGAAAATTCTATCCAGAACGGAGAAGACGTTCACAATAATGCTATATGCGAATACATTTACGACAATCCTCGCCGGAATCCTGGCCTACACCGTATGGAAAACACCAGAATTCAACGACGTCTTAATTTTAATGGTTGTCGGAGCTCTCGGGGTATTTTCTCAATTTTGTAATGTCACCGCTTTAAAACACGCAGATCCCTCATATTTAGCACCATTTGAATACACGAGGATGTGTTTTGCAATTCCTGTTGGTTTTATGTTTTTTGAAGAAGTGCCAACCTTATGGGTGATTGTAGGGAGTCTTATCATTATTGGAGCAACCTATGGGCTTACAAGACTTGAACTTAAGCCAACTCAAAAAGCAGTAACTGCGACCTAATTAACGGAAATATTTAACAAGCTTGACCATGTTAAAATCGACAACCGGAGTAAATCCAACTTCCATCCCTTTTGAAGAATATTTTTCTTGTTTTTCCCCAGTTTTGCAACTGGCCTGACAGGCGAATAAATCATGAGCACAGTCATTAAAAGTGTGGCCTCTTGTTGTGTTACATTTGTGCTTTGCTTGGAAGCATTTTTCATGACATGTTGGAGAGCTGTTTGCATACACAGCGGATGTAACCAGAAAGGGTACAATGAGAAGGAATCGTTTCATAGTTATCTCTCCATTATAAATTAAGCCAGTCTTTGATTTTTAACAGATAAAAGTTAATAATTTGACAACGTTTCTATAAAAGATTTCTTGATTCTGATAACGTCTTACTGTACAAGGCACAACATGTCCCCTTCGTCTAGAGGCCTAGGACACTGCCCTCTCACGGCAGCAACACGGGTTCGAATCCCGTAGGGGACGCCATTTTTAGGGATTAGTAATTAGTCTTTAGAGATTAGAAAAAGAACTTTCTAATAACAAATTACTAAACACTAATTACTGCATGAGGAACGAATGCACTCCCTGGCCCTAAAAATAAATGTTTCCAAGACCGACCAAGAGGCTCTGAATAAGGTTATGGAAAGCTGCGGGTATGCCCCTCAAAAGCGCAAATTTCATTGTACTTTCGGATTTATTGAGAAGATGATCCCTGAAGATGAAGCCGACTCTTTCGGCCAGACCATAACTCAACACCTGCAAGCGTATATCGATCCCCTCCCCCCGATTTATGAAGTGGGAAAGGCCGCGCACATTTTTGGTCATGTGATTGCCTTTGAACCAACACCGCAATCACGCATACACTTGGAGGGTATCAATCTATGGCTCAGCAATAAGGTGAATGAGCTTTCGGAAGGCCGCTTTACCTTGAATGAAGAAACCAAACCTGGCCAAATAACCCCTCACATGACCCTGTGGCGCACGCACAGAGCCGATCAGCGCCTCCAGAAACTTGAGACCATTGCTGATACTCATCCGAGCTATCACCTTACACAAGCTGGGTATGTGGTTTTTTAAATTTACAAGTCCTTAAAAGCTTCAGGATGTTTTTGAGCAATTTTTAACAGCATAATAGCTGGGCCACTAGGCTTGCGGCGTCCCTGTTCCCACTCTTGAAGAGTCCGTAAACTAATACCCATAAAGCCTGCAAATGCAGTTTGAGAAAGATGAAGCTGCTGCCTGATTTTAGAAACTTCAGGAATTTCAAGGTGATAGCTCTTTCCTAATCCCCCTTGGATTTCTTCAATTCCATCAAGGATCTCTTGACCAATATCTCTCTTTTTTGTCATATTCCTAACTTCTCTCTAATTCTTTTTAATGTTTCAGGTGGTATATTTTCAATTTCATTTTTTGCGTATATTGTAATCAACCATATTTGTTGATTGTACTTATGATAATAATATACGATGCGAACACCTCCCCGTTTCCCTCGTCCTTTTGCTCCCCACCGAATTTTTCGTAATCCGGCTGTTGCTGGAATCATGTCCCCTATTTCGGGGTGAAGCGTCAGGCCCCATTGCAAGATTGCATATTCCTCATCCTCCAAATATTTATAGATGAGCTTTGAAAACAGACTTGTTTCTATAAACTCCACTTTCACCTCCATTATACGTCAGTGCCGTAAAAAAAGTCAAGATATTTTTTTTGATTGGGTTTGAATGGGTAACTTTTTAGATTTAGATATTGAACTTATGAATCTATGGGGTTCCCCAAAGTACATTTAGTGTATTACAAGAAATTAATATGTCAATCGCAACGACCAAAAGTCCTCAATAAGTAACTGTTGCCGTGATTGTATCGGAATAAGCCCCAACATGGGCTGTTGGTTGAGGTGCTGGCAATTGGCCATAGACTGTATACAAGCAAGGGGCGAGCAGACAGGTTGCAAGGTTCGCGCTTATGACACCCGTCCCCCCCGTGCCATCACCCCAAATGGTTACCAAATTAGCTGCCGTATATAAATTATAATTCAAAGTATTCAACCCTGAAAGCATTTGGCGAGGGTTGAAACCTCCTCCTAATCCAGTACTTAAAGCTATTGAATAATTAACGATGGGAGATAAGGCATTACATTGGATCGATAATTGTGAATTGATATTTATTGGAGCTGGCTGAAATGGGTTGAAATTCCCAAAACCAATCGCACCAACTGCAACTGTGCACGAACCAAAACAAGGATGATTAAGAAGCGTTAGAGCTAATAATCCTGACAGGAAGCACTTCTTATACATTGAATTTTTCCAAGGTGTGGAAGAACATTTTTTGTTTTCTTATAGCTAATATCACAAGAATACGTCTCATTTTTATATATAAATGTCAATGCATTTAGAGGCTCAAGGCCTGTCATATAGACCTCACCTTCATATCCAACGGGAAAAGTATCATTTTTCAATTTTATAGTTGTACCTGTAGGAACAGGCTCCCTGGAAGGCATCACTAGATTAGCAAGAGCGCTTGAAGAGGATTTTATTGGGAAATTTAAAACTAATCCGCTTCGATAAAAAGGTATAGCATTCATATCTAAAGTCTTGAGTTCAGCATCTAAAGGCAGATCCTGCAGTTCTAAACGGAGAGGGTTATTTTGGTAAGGGAGAAGATTAGGCACAAATAAGTCACCATCTTGATCCGTATAACCAATGAGTTGATTTTGAGAATATACACTTACATCTTCGTACCCTGGAACTTTTATAACTGCAAAACTCTGCCCAACAATCCGGGACAGATACAAATTTTGATCCATAAAGGCCAAGGATCCTTTAGCTTGAATTTGCCCACCCGTTATACCTTCTTGATGGGCAACAGCACCTGTTAACGTTCCAGTATCATTTTGTCCAGAAAGTGACGCCAGGTAAGTCTTATTTTGCCCATTAGCTGCATACAAGTTGTAACCATAGCCTGGCCCTGGGGGTAAGTTTCGTGCAACTTGAACGGTTCCTTGATTTGAATGCTTCTGGGCCATGCCCCCAACATTTGCCGTTGTATTTTCTGTCAAAGCATAGGTCAGAGTTAGAAATACTGCTTTGTTTTCTGGTCCTTCAACATTGATTTGAGCTGTAATGTTTAGGGATAATCCCAAACCCAGTGTTTGATTATAGCCAACATTAACGAAACTAAACGTTGGAGAGAAGCGATTTGCTTGACGCACATATGAAACGCCAAGAGAAGCGCCAGGAAATAATGGAAGTCCAACAAATGATGTGATTAAACTCTTTGGAGAAAAGCATGGATTAATCCCCAGTTGAACAAAGTTCCTTGAAAAAAATTGAACATTTGTGCCAAGGGTAACCCCTTTCAAGGATTGACGTTGAAAACCTGTCGCTACAAGATATCCGGGTTTGTTATTTCTTTGACTTATGGCCCCAGCAAGATTTGCAACTCCAAGAGCATCAATAAGGTAGCTTCCTCCAAGCCCTCCGGTTTGTTGTTTCGCTAGCAATTCACCTCGCACTTCAGGCGTAAATACCTCTGACAAACCAATCTGATAGGTTCCTGTGAAAGCGGGTTTTCCATAATCATTACTCTGTCGTCCAAAATTCTTACGAATAAACCCCAAGGAATAGGCGAAATTTGTTAATCCAGGCTTTAAAAGTGTATTTGAAACGTAATATGGAACGGTTACCTGCTGTTGACGACCCAAAAAATCTGTCGTCACAAAGTTTATTGTACCACTACCTGTTGTAACGGGGATGTTATCAATTCTAAAGGGCCCTGCCATCGTATCAACTTTTTTTGTCCTCGCATCATTGATAAACAGATCTATCGACGAGGGCACCACTGCCTCTCCTCTCGCAGAGGGAAGAGGAAACGTAATAAAGCTGGGCTGAGTTCCAAAGTTCGTTTTATATTGGATCCCTCCAAATCCAACTGTATTACCCCACATTCCCGGCACCGTGTAGCTATCCCCTAAAATGAGACTTTGCATTTCAATAGGATTATCAACTTGCCAATAAGAATTGAGGCGCACAGCATTATTACAAGTTATGCCCGAATTAGTAAGATTCTGTGCCAGAAAATCAGTAAAACCTGTTCCGTAGCCATTAAAGAGACCAACGGCAAATACACCGCCAATCTGTTTTGAGTTTGAATCCTTTTGAGCAATTGTATCATAGTCAACATAAGCTCCGGGAGATGGATCCATTGGAATAACAAAAGGATTACCTGTAAGGTTTAGTTCCTGCCCATAAAAATAAGGAACAGGTACAGTAAGGTTAACTATCATTTGTTTATTATCGATTTGATACTTCAAACCATTTACAGCATTTAGATTATAATAACTTTCATTACGATGTTTAATCACTTTACCATCAATCGTTTTCAAACCCCATGTTCTCATGTCATGAGAACTGGCATATAAGGCTCCTTCATCATCTTGAATAAACAATCCAATCTCATCAAGAGACTGTTTGTTAATCTCAACAGCCAAAAATTGTTCTCTAAAATCTCCTTCCTCAAGTGCACTCACTTTACCGTTGAGCAAAAGAAAAAAAAGAAGGCTTTTCCCCATTAATAAAACAAACAATTTCCGTAGGAAGATCGAAGCAAGGCCGAAGTAGAAATCCTGGAGTGACTTAAAGCTGAATAGTCTCAGAAAATTCTCCGTTGTTCGTTACAATAGTCACTATAACGTTGTTGCATTTAATCGTTTGTGGAAGTTGCAGAAGCCATTCCTTCGTTTGAGTCGGTAAAAGATAGTTATAGATCGTTTGATCAACCAATGGTTTTGCCTCTTTGTTTTCTTTTATTTTTACTTTATTAATAATAATATAACTATCTCCAGAGTTTTGAACTCTAACCTTAAGTTCTTGAGAACCTGTTCGACTCGCAGCTACAGCTAATTTCTGTTCACACGGGGAGAGTGACTCAACAAGGAGAGGAATACTAATCTCAAGAAGAGTTTGAACCCCCAAGTTGAGGGTGGGTTTAGCCTGTGGAACCTCTCGAACAAATACGCGATACGTCTCTCCTTTTTGAGAGTCTCTAGAAGAAAGGATCCCAACCCTTACAAGCTGAGTATCATTAGGATTAATCGTTACAATGGGAGGCGTAATTAATATTTCTTTCGTGTTGTCGTAAATTTCTTTACCAAAAGAATGAGACCATTTAACGGCATTCAGTTGGACCACAATGGCTTCTAAGGAATTATTTTTAATTTCAAGGGAGGTAATCTTTTGATTTTTTAATATTTCCAAACGGATTGGATTCACTTCAATTGAAGAAGCAAAACCATAGGAATAAAAAAGGACAACAATAATAAAAGAGATGATCCCATGCTTTAGAGATTTTGCCAAATGAACGAAAGCATTCATATTATTGATTTTAGAGTCCACATTGATCCCTTTCTTGTTTTTATGGATTCAAGCGAATAAAATTTACCTTATTCTAAGTTGCGTTCTTTTTGAAGAGTTAGATTCTTAAAATGTAACTGTAACAGTAATCGTGTCGGTATAATCGTTGGCGGGATGCGTTGTCGCCTGAGGACCAATAATTCTACCGTAGGCTGTCTTGACTTGAGCTAAGCCCGTCCCTGTATCATTGATTGTTTGCGTCGCGCCTGTTCCATCCCCCCACACTGTTGCGTAGGTATTGGCAGTATATATATTATAATTCAAAGGAGTGCCTGGCGCCGTGGCAGAAGTCATTTGTCTGTTGACGAACGTACCAGAACCAGTACTTAAGCCGGCTGACCAAGCCGTTCCATTTGAGCATGTCACCGTAATTGAGTTTGATGCCATTACATCAGGACCGAACGGGCTAAAAGCTCCAAATGTGAGAGGTGTTGCAACCACAGAACAAGCAGCAGTTACGTTTGCTGTAACGTTAAATGTTGTTGTGGCAGTGGAAGCACTGCAATCCTGCTGAGCCACAAGCAAGTTACAAAGAACTAGCCCAAGAGAGAGGATATATATTTTCGTCTTCATAAAGCTCCCTAAATATTTCTTTATATCACAAGGGATAACAAAATTAACTTAAAAATTTATTAAAATTTAAAATTTATTTTTAAATGTATTTCCCGATGGGGAGTTCACCCAATTTTCGCCATATGCTGATCCAAGTTCACGCCATCTCCTTGTTTCACATATATTTTTTCTATAACCCCATCCACTTCAGCCCGAATGATATTCTCCATCTTCATCGCTTCAATTGTAGCGACAGGTTGGCCAGCTTTGATGGGGTCCCCTTCTTTGACAAATACCTCAACAACAAGGCCTGTCATGGGAGATTGAACAATACGAGACATATCCGCTTTTTGTTTGAGTGGCATATGCAAGTAAAGATCAGCCACATGTGCTTCCAATACCTGCGTTAAAGCTGCATATCCGTTCCAAGAAAGCTTGTTAAGAACACCATGGGGGTCGAGTTGTATCGTCACGGAATGGCCATTAAACACCCCTTCAAAGAGAGCCTCTCCTGATAACCAACTCGTTTCTATAACGAGACTTTCCGCGGCCAAAACCTCATATCTCTCCCCTTCACCCCTGACTGTCATGGGATAACTCTTACGATCGATAAGAACGGTAACCTCTGCCTGACTCAGTCCTTTTTGGATGACATGCATAACTGCCGCAGCCCCAACAGCAATGATGGGATTCTCTGGAACTGATGGTGAAAATCCAATGGGAAATTCAAGGTCAAGCGTTGCCGTATCGAAAGTGCTCTTTCTGAAGTGAGGCGAATTAACGAGGGCTGCAAGGAAATTAATATTGGTTTCAATTCCTCTTATATAATAGTGATCTAAACCAGCTAAAAGACTCTCAACAGCCACCTTTCGGTCAGTCTCATGGACAATGAGTTTTGAAATCATAGGATCATAATAGGGGGTAATCGTATCGCCCTCCTCAACCCCACTATCCACCCGAAGCTTACCCTCAGTTTCAAGGGGGGGCAGGTAAGTGCTCAGTCGTCCTATTGAGGGCAAAAAGCCCCGTGACGAATCTTCAGCATAAATGCGAGCTTCAATTGCATGACCGGAAAACTGCACGTCGGATTGCTTCATGCGTAGAGGTTCACCGGCTGAAATGCGCACCATTTCTTCCACGAGATCAAGCTTCGTCACCATCTCTGTCGTCGGATGCTCAACTTGAAGGCGGGTGTTCATCTCTAAAAAATAGAAGTTTCTTGTCTGATCGACAACGAACTCAACCGTACCTGCTGACGAATACTCCACAGCCTTCGCCAGACGAATGGCAGCTGAGGTCATGGACTCACGTAGTCCCTCAGTCACAAAGGGGCTGGGAGACTCCTCTATGACCTTCTGATGACGTCTTTGGAGGGAACATTCCCTCTCTCCCAAATGAATACAATTCCCATGAGTATCAGCAAGGATTTGGATTTCAATATGCCGGGCTGATTCGATATACTTTTCAAGGAAAACCCGTCCATCCCCAAAGCTTGCCTCTGCCTCATGGATAGCCCCTTTCAAGCCTTCCTCTAGGTGAATCTTCTCTCGAATGATGCGCATTCCTTTACCGCCACCTCCCGCAGCCGCTTTCACCATTAAGGGAAAACCGATGGAATGGGCCACTTTTTGAGCTTCGTTTATATCACCCAGTGGCTCATCCGTTCCTGGAATACAGGGAACACCAGCATCTCTTGCAAGCCTTTTAGCCTCAAGCTTATCCCCCATCAGAGCAATCGCTTTTGCTGGAGGTCCGATGAAGACCAACCCTTCTTTCTTTACTGCTTCAGCAAATCCCGCGTTTTCAGAAAGAAAACCATAGCCAGGATGAATGGCTTCAGCGCCACTTTGCTTTGCTGCCTTCAAAATAGCGGGACTATTCAGGTAACTCTCAATTGCAGGCGCATTCCCTATAAGATAAGCCTCCTCAGCCATCCTGACAGCGAGCGAGTCTTCATCCGCACTCGAATACACAACGACGGACCCAATTCCCATGCGGTTTAAGGTCTGAATAATTCGGCAAGCAATTTCACCGCGATTTGCAATCAGAACCTTTTTAAACACAACAGGACTAGATCTAAACAGTCGTCATGTTTGCAACTTTACGGGCCTTTAACGCCTTTGGAGCCTTTGGAGCCTTCGAAACATTTGAAGCTTTTAAAGCTTTAGGTGTTTTAGCCTTCTTAGCTTTTTTTGTTTTCTTTGCTTTAACCGCTTTTGGAGCCTTTATAACCGCGAGAGCTTTCTTTGCTTTCGTCGTCTTCTTTTTCTTAGGCTTCTTTACGACCTTTGCTTTCTTAACAGCAGCCTTTACCTCTTCTTCAATATGGGAAATTTCTTTGCTAATTTTTTCAGCAAGTCTTTGCGTTGGTGCATGTGTCTTGGAAGTCTTTTCCTTAGCACGAGGACCAGTATTTAAGATGCGACGCACTTCTTGATCTTCCCACTCAGCGGTCATGAAAGGAACCATTGCGTTCATTTGAGGAATGAGGCCTAGTGAAAACGCATGCACTCCAAGGCCAATACCCCATCCAATAATAACCCAAATAGGCCAGAAATATCCACCGCCCGAAATGGCCCAGATGAGAATCAAACCAAGGTTAACGATGGCGTATATTAAGGCGTCTGTGTAGAACCGGCTGAGTTTACGGACGTGTTCTCTAACTTGTTGTTCAGTCATAGGTTTCTCCTAATTATAATTATAATGGAATATTGTCATGTTTTTTCCATGGATTTTCAAGCTTTTTATTTTTAAGCATTTGTAAAGACTTGCAAATGCTTGTCCTTGTTTCATGTGGCATAATAACATCATCAATATAACCGCGACTTGCGGCAACCACGGGATTCGCAAACTTCTGTCTGTATTCTTCCGTGTAGGTTTCGACTTCTCGTCTGTTATCAAGTTGATTTCTGAAAATAATTTCAACAGCCCCTTTTGGACCCATCACAGCTATTTCAGCCGAAGGCCATGCAAAATTCACATCCCCCCGCAAATGCTTTGAGCTCATCACGTCATAAGCCCCGCCATAGGCCTTGCGGGTAATAATTGTGACTTTTGGAACGGTTGCTTCCGCATAAGCAAATAAGAGCTTCGCTCCGTGTTTAATAATTCCACCATGCTCTTGAACCGTCCCTGGTAAAAATCCAGGAACATCCACAAACGTTACAAGCGGAATATGAAAGCAATCACAAAACCGCACAAACCGTGCCGCTTTCCTTGAGGAATCAATATCAAGACATCCTGCAAGAACTAAGGGCTGATTGGCAACAAAACCAACTGTCTCACCGTTCATTCGACCAAAACCAATGATAATATTAGCGGCAAATTCGGGTTGGAGTTCAAAGAAATTTCCTTCATCCACAACCTTATGAATAAGGTCTTTCATATCATACCCCTTAGAGGAACTCTGGGGGATCAACGTATCGAGCGATACTGTTTTTCGATCTGGACTGTCAGGCGTTGTCTTAAGAGGGGGTGCCTCACGATTGGAGAGCGGCAGAAATTCAAAGAAACGTCTCAACTCCAAAAGGGTCTCTACATCATTTTCAAAAGCAAGATCTGCAACACCCGATTTGGTCGTATGGGGAAGGGCTCCCCCTAATTCCTCATGAGTCACTGTCTCGTGCGTCACTGTTTTCACAACATCAGGACCTGTCACAAACATATACGACGAATCCTTCACCATAAAGATAAAGTCGGTCATGGCAGGGGAATACACAGCCCCACCCGCGCAAGGCCCCATAATCACCGAAATTTGCGGCACAACACCAGATGCAAGAACGTTCCGTTGAAAGACATCCGCATATCCCGCAAGGGAATCAACACCTTCTTGAATACGAGCCCCGCCTGAATCATTAAGTCCAATAATGGGCGCTCCCACTTGCATTGCCTTATCCATAATCTTTCCGATTTTCAGTGCGTTCGTCTCACTCAAACTTCCGCCAAAAACCGTAAAATCTTGTGAGAACACAAAGACGAGCCGCCCTTCAATTTTCCCATATCCCGTAATCACGCCATCCCCTGGGATTTTAGTTTTATCCATCCCAAAGTCTTGACAGCGGTGCTCAACAAACATATCCCATTCTTCAAAGGAGCCAGGATCAAGCAACACCTCAAGCCTCTCGCGAGCAGTTAATTTTCCCTTTTTGCGATGAGCTTCAATGCGCTTCAGGCCGCCACCGAGCTTTGCAGCCTCACGCTTTTCTTGCAATTGTTTGAGAACGCTTTGCATTCATGTACTCCCTGGAGAAGAGTATATCAAAAAAAGAGCCTCTTGGCGATGCGTTTTGATTATATGTATGAGTTCAGTCGATATGAGCCTTTTCAAGAACTCCATTCACTCTTTTTTACTTTTTTTCTTCTTGCAATAGATCACACATGACGTAAGAGCGACAGCTCCAAGGACTGCGAACAAAGCTTTTGGAGGAACCTTCTTCATAAGCTCAGTCAGGTCCTCACAATCTAGATTGCGCATCTGGTCTAAGCTTTTTTCCAAGAGAGGTATGATCTGAGGGGACGATTGTGTTTTCTTAGGGTATAAACGACTCGCGATCAGCATAAGCCCAAAGGCGATAAGCAAAAACAAAAAGCATAGAAAAAGTGCAGCCAGAGCCTCTCCCCAAAAGGGGATAAGATAATGATAAAGTGCCGAAATCGCAAAAACACCAGAAATAATTAAAAATACAGATGCAATGCTGCAGAGAACTATTTTTCTTATCACATTTCTAAAGTTAAAAATCTTCTGAAATGGAAATAAATTTAAAATGACGGAAATAAGATTCTTATTAGAGAACGATATATTTAATAAGTCCTTCATTTAAGAATTTTTCCTATAATAATCCCTGCTCCAACTGCAAATAAAAGACTTTTAAAAGGATTTTCTTTTACATATGTGGCAACATGGGACAGCTGCTCGTCACAGCCTTCTTCAATTTTCCCAGCGTATTTCTTTGCTTTGTCTTTAGAGGCGTTGATCTTGTCATCAAACGAAGCTCGTAAATTGTTGAAGCTTTTGGTTGTGATGGCTTTGAGCGGTTCCCATTCATCCGCCGAGGCCGATTTTAATTTTCCATAGGCGGCCTTCGCTTCTTGGAGAATATCTTTCAAGGATTTATTGATTTTTTTTACATGCTTTCCAGTGCTGCCCTTAAAGTCACCTTGAATAAGCGATAATTGTTGGGTGTAAGCTTCTAATTCCTTTTTTAGATTTTTAAGATACTTTTCTCTGTCTTCCATGGTATTCCCCTTTTCATCATAAAATCACTTTATTTTAGAAAACTTAAAATTTGATTAAGACTCTGAATTTTGATGCGGCTGAGAGCTCTTCTTCACTCTTTCTTTACACTCCGTGGGTTATAATGTAATTGTCAGCTCAGGTGAGGAAACAACAAATGAATCAAGTCGGCTTCATAGGTTCGGCATCCGGTTGGGGAGCGCAAATTCGGGAGACTGAAAAAGGTCCCGATACGTTCCAAACGTCAGGTGTTTTAGATACCCTTCCCTTCGCTTGGAACTGGCGAGAAACATATTATCCTCTTAAATCTGCTGAAGACCTTAATTTGCCGAACGGTGCAATAACTCTCCCCTTCATTGAAGATATGTGCCTTCGTGTTTCCCAGTCTGTGAATCAGACTCTGAACCATAACCAATTCCCTATCGTTATTGGAGGGGATCATTCGATTGCCGTCGGCACTTGGGGTGGTGTTGTCAGCCATTTTGACGCCTTTCAAAACTTTGGACTAATTTGGATTGATGCCCATATGGATTCTCACACACCAGAAACCTCTGAGTCTCAAGCATACCATGGCATGCCACTCGCAGCCTTGCTCGGATATGGAGCCTCCGCCCTTGTCAATATATCGTCAAAAATGCCAATATATCGTCCAGAGCACGTTTGCCTTATTGGCGTCCGTAGTTATGAGGAAGGGGAAGCAGACTTACTCAACAGGCTCGGTGTACGCGTTTATAAAATGGACGAGGTTCAAAAGCGTGGATTTCAGGACGTCCTCAAAGAAGCCCTTGCTCTTGTTAACAAGGGCACCGAAGGGTTTGGCGTAACGATTGATCTCGATGCCTTTGACCCAACAGATGCCCCCGGTGTTGGAAGCCCCGAACCAAACGGTTTGTCAGTGAAAGAAGTCCTACCAGCACTTTCATTGATAAAAAAAGATCCGTCCTTTAAAGCTCTGGAAATCGTAGAATTTAATCCCAATTTTGATAAAAACAATAAGACTCTTCACTTAATGAGGGATTTACTCATCCACTTAGTACCAACAGGGAGGGACAAGCCATGAAAACACAAGATTTCATCACCCGCGAAAATCAGGTCTGCGCTCAAACCTATACTCCCCTTCCTGTCGTTCTTCATAAGGGAAAGGGTGTATGGGTATGGGACGTTGAAGGAAACAAATACATAGATATGATGACAGCTTATTCAGCTGTTAGTTTTGGTCACGCGAATGAAAGACTTGTGAATGTTCTCACACAACAAGCCCAAACGTTGAGTCTCACGTCTCGTGCCTTTTATACGGATAGACTTGCGCCCCTCCTTGAAAAACTGTGTGCAATGTCTGGTTTTGATATGGGAATTATAATGAATACAGGCGCCGAAGCAGTTGAGACGGCTGTCAAAGTTGCGAGGCGATGGGGTTACGAAGTCAAAGGTATTCCAAGCAATCAAGCTGAAATTATTGTCGCTCAAAATAATTTCCATGGCCGAACAACTACGATCATAAGTTTTTCAACGGAAGCTGAATATCAACGAGATTTCGGACCCTTAACGCCAGGGTTTAAGGCCATTCCCTTTGGAGATGCAAAAGCCTTAGAACAAGCCATAACACCAAATACGGCGGCATTCCTCGTTGAACCCATTCAAGGGGAAACGGGCATTATCACGCCCCATCCTGGTTATCTCAAGGAAGTGCGACGCATTTGCACAGAAAACAACGTCCTCTTATTGCTTGATGAAGTTCAATCTGGGTTAGGAAGGACTGGGAAGTTGTTTGCTTACCAACATGAAGGAATCATTCCAGACGGTATCATGATTGCCAAAGCTCTTGGAGGAGGCCTTTTGCCTATTTCAGCATTTTTAAGTCAGCGCGATATCCTTTCCCTCATGGGACCTGGGAGTCACGGCTCCACCTTTGGTGGCAATCCTTTAGCTGCTACAGTCGCTCTTGAAGCTCTTTCTATGCTTGAGGAAGGGCTTATTGCAAATGCAGCGACCCTTGGTGTCTATATGAATGAACGTCTTCAAAATATAAAATCTCCCTTAATTAAAGAGGTCAGAGGCCTTGGCTTTTGGTATGGCGTTGAATTTAATAAAGAATTCGTGAGCGCACGTGAAGTCTGTGAAAGAATGCTCACCAAAGGAGTCCTCACAAAAGACACCCACAAAACCGTTGTCCGCTTTGCCCCACCCCTTATCATTACAAAGGAAGAGCTCGATTACGGCTTAAATGGTTTTGAAGAGGCCATCAGAGAGCTTGAGGATGAAAAGTTGGGTGGATTTAACCAAGCCTCAAGAGAATAACACCCCTTGCCACCCCAGAGGTTTCTGATTACTATCCCCTTGCTAAAGGTGCTTTTTAAGTTAAAAGGGAACACAATCTCAAACCTATGAGAAACTGTGGCTGTACCCGCAACTGTAAAACGTGAGTTTTGAGCAAAATACCACTGACCGCTAGGTTGGGAAGGTTGCTCAAAATGGTGAACGTTAGCCAGGAAACCTGCCTTTAGAGTCATCACTACGTTTGGCGGGCCAAACAAACGGAAGCGAAAAGTCTCGTAGATGACGAATAATAATAAAGCACGTCAAAGGAGGCTACATGCACAGTAAAATACTAACCCATTCAATCTTTTTGAAACCTAAGTTTCTTCATACATTTTTTGCTTTATCACTTGGGACTTATTATGTCATAGCCCATCCACCCCTTATGTTCAGATTAGCTTTTCATTTCTCCCGTCCCCATCTTATTCTTCAAAATGTGGAAAGCCAAAATCTTCAATCACCGCAGAATTATATGTCACCTCTTAAGTTTAGCTCTCATTCATCAAGTTCAGAACAAGTTTTAAAAAGAGCTTTTGTTAACGAAGCAAACGTTTTAAAAAAGAATTCTTTTCTTCCCCTAGAAACGATCCAAGTTAAACCAGAGGTCCTCATAACGAGTCACAGAACAAAAGCCGTTCTTCAATCTACACCTGTTGACCTCTTTGTTATTCTGAAAGCTGCAGAGCCTCTTGTACAAGCCGTTCCTGTCATTGATATTATGAGCGTTCCCTCGTCAGTCGTTCCTTATGACCGCATTGTTGCAGTCCATCAGGCAGTGACTGTACCTTCCGAAGTTATGGCCCCTCCTCAGGCGGAAGTTCATGCTCCTGTTCAACAAGTAACCGTAGCACCTGTAGCAATGGTTGATCCTGTCGTTGAAGGTGCACCTCCTCTCGAGCAAGTCGTTCCAGTTGAACCTATTGTAGTTGTTCAACAAGAAATGGCTCGTGTTATCGTTAATAATCCCGCCCAAAACCCTATACCTATCACTGCCGTTTTCCCAGGCAGAATCGAGCAGATCTCTATTAAGGAAGGGGATAGGATTACCAGAGGACAACCCATCTATACTATAATGGCCATGAAGATGGAAAACATTATCAACGCTGATGTTGATGGGATTGTTAGAAGGATTCTTATAAATCGTGGAGAGGACGTTAATATGGGTCAACCTTTGGCCGAGGTTGAGCCCATTCCTGCAACACCCCTTCAACTCCCTGCAATCAACATTGTACCTGTTGTGCCACAAACAGAAACACTTCCACTCCAAAACACAATAACACCTGCCCCTAGCGTCACTATAAAAGAACCTGCTCTTGCAAGATTAGGTCAAACCATTGAGCCGATGAATCCCATTCTTATGCAATTCCTGGACCTTTTAGAACCCAATAGTGCCTATTCTCAAGATGAAAATGAAATAAGGAAAGCGCTTAGAAGAACACTTCTTTCATCCCAATATCGAAATCATGTAAAAGAAGATTGGGTTACGAGCGATACAACCGAATGGATATTGAGAAGAAAGAACTTTTTCCGCGATTTTTGTAACAATATTAATGAGGCTGCACTTTCATTTAAAATCTTTAGACATGATTTGCAAAAATTATATTACACTGAAGAGGCTGACTATCACTTGAATATACTACCCAATGAGATTGTAGGAAGAGGAGGCCTGACATTATACAGGGAAGAGGAAACCTGCATGGGGGAGGGCATTTAAAATCGCGGTTTTTCGACAAGGCATCGTTAGAATTTGATCAGACAGCACCTAACCGTCCCATCGCCAGGAATTTCGCCCGGCGTTGCTCTCGGGCGGCCTTCCCGCTGAGAGCTAGGAGTGGTTTAAAGGCTTTTTCCATAGCTTCTCCTACTGCATGAATAGCTGCCTGGGGATTGCGTTGGGCGCCGCCCATTGGCTCAGGGATGATGCGGTCTATAACACCTAGGGCCTTCAGATCTTGAGCTGTCAGCTTTTGAGCCGCTGCAGCCTCTTCCTTTTTATCGCGGGTACGCCATAAAATGGAGGCACAGCCTTCAGGGGAAATCACTGAATAAATGGAATGCTCTAGCATCAATATCGTATTGGCAAAAGCAAGAGCTACGGCCCCGCCTGAGCCCCCTTCCCCAATGATCGTGGTCAGGATCGGAACATGAATGGCAGAGCTCACCTCAAGGCTACGGGCGATGGCTTCTGACTGCCCCCTCTCCTCGGCTTCAATCGCGGGGTGAGCGCCAGCCGTATCAACAAATGTTATAACAGGAATCTTAAAGCGGTCCGCAAGCTCCATGAGTCGAGCGGCCTTTCGGTATCCTTCAGGACGTGGCATACCGAAGTTGTGCTTAAGCCGAAGTTCCGTATCTTTCCCCTTTTCATGGCCGATAATCACCACAGGATGACCTCTGAAGCGTCCTAAGCCGCCGATGATTGCAGCATCCTCTGCAAAGTTTCGATCCCCTGCAAGGGGCGTAAAATCCGTAATAAGCGCACTTAAATAATCGCTGGTGTGGGGCCTTTCGGGATGACGAGCCACCTGAACTTTTTGCCAAGGAGTCAAATTCTGATAGGTCTTTTGGAGGAGTTTTTCTGTTTTTTCCTGCAAACGCTCAACTTCTGACGCAATATTCATCTCCCCTTTTGAGGACAGGTGACGTAATTCGTTCAGCTTGCTTTCCAACTCTGCAATGGGCTTTTCAAAATCCAGTGGTATTGCCATAAGCTTAGTATCCCTTCACATTTCTGAAACTGAATCTAAACGGCTCTTCCCTTCGGTTCAAGCAAAACATTACTTCTGCTCTACAACAGCACACCTTTCCTTAACCCGCACCCCAAATGCTTTGAGCTCATCTGGCGTTAGGAGAGACTTTCCCCCATCAATTGTCTCTTTAATTATCTGATTAAAACAATCCTGAGGTGATTTAGGATCTGCTTTTAAATGATCAAGAACATCTTGATCAAATTCAAACGTATTTACCTGTCCATTCTTAAACCTTACTTTACCAACACAACAAGCCGCACAATCAGCAAAGTTTTGATTAGGGGTAGCGGTTTTTTGAGCATTGGAATACAGAGCAAGCGGCGTGACATTCTTTTTATAAATTAGTGTATTGTCTTTAAATTCAACACTTGAGAGGCCGCCATTACACCGATCTCCCCCGTCAATTGTGTCGATGAGTCGCAGAACATCATTATTCAGATCAACAACATTGATCGATGAAAACGCTCCCGTTCCACCCCCACTATTTTCCACATAAATCAAATTATAGGTTGGAGCGTCTAACTCTTGGAAATGAATCTTTCCCAAATATTTATAATAGACGTATGAACCAGGAGCGTCCTTATACACCGGTTCAAACCCAATAAAACCATGAGTTAGCTTTTCCTGAGTATAGTCTCTTTTCGTTTGTTGGCACTCATTTGTATCGAGCCAAATAGGCTCAAAGCGCGAAGAATCGCCTGTAAACTTATCGATACATCCAGGATTCACGGGTTGCCCCTTAAAGGTAAATGATTCGGGAACAGGAACTGGCGTTTCCGTCGCTATTACATCTGAACTGAAATAATAGGCAGAATATAATATAACTGCCGACAATGCAAATAATGCCAAATACTTTTTCATGTGTTCCCCGTTATCTTTTTTCCTGAATGGTACACCAATCTAAAGAGTTCCACAAGAAAAGGGTCGTTTTGTGATAACGACAACTTTTGTGGCTTCAGTGGCTTATGCTCGTTTTCCTAAAGGATGGAACGTTTCAACACTCTCCTTAAGTTCAACTTTTTCCAAAAGGCGCAAGGGATTGAGTTCTTCTCGACCCATTAATTCATTTTATTGGGTGGAGTCCAGAAGGCGGCTAAGTGAATGAGCCGCCTTTGGATTTACGCTAGGTAAACTATTTAACAGGGGTTTTGGATTTTTCGGCATTATGTTGCTGAGAAAATTTTTTCCACTCACGTTCCGATGACTTGCACACCGCCATCATCTTAGCAACGATCTTGAACTCGCTTGCAAGCTCGGGGCGTTCACAGGAAGCAAAGCAGTCATTCAGAAGTTTGCTGACCTGCCCACCGGGGTTTGTTTGCATATTTGGGGTGCCAGGTGGGGGGTTCGCAATAAACAGATCAAGGGCCTTGAGGTAGTCGTGTTCCATGACTTCCACCCCATGAAAGTTGTTCTCACAGATTCGTGTACAATTTGAACTGGGCTTATGCTGACGTTCGACAGGCATATCGACGGCTGCACATTTCGTGGCTTGGGAGTTCATTGCTGTCGCATGCGTTGAAATTGCGCTCGCAACTATAGCTAACTTGAGAATTTTCTTATACATGTTTCATTATCCTTACATTTTTGGCTCTATAAGCATTTTCCAGGATAGGGCATTAATGGCCTACTAGGCACATTCTCACACAGACATTATTAATAAGTTGTTAACCCCAATACTTATTTCTGGAATTTGTCCTGATCATTTATTCCCGTTTCCCTAAAGGATGGAAGGCTTCCACCATTTCTTTGAGTTCATCTTGAACCACATGGGTATATATCTGGGTTGTGGAAATATCACTGTGGCCTAAGAGTTTCTGAACAACCAGAAGATCTGCGCCATGACGCAAGAGATGAGTCGCAAATGCATGGCGCAGCGTATGAGGTGACAAATGGTTAGAGTTCAAATTAGCTTTAAGCGCAAGTTCCTTTAATAATTGCCCAAATCTCTGTCGTGTCAAATATCCTTCCTTGCTTGCAGAAGGAAACAACCAGGGAGACTTACTCCCTTTTGGAATAAAAGATGATCTCACTTTTAAATACGACCCCAATGCCTCAAGCGCTGTAGGGGTTAAGAGAACAATACGATCTTTATTTCCCTTTCCCTTCACTAACAGAAAAGGTTTATCGCTCTTTAACACTCCCAAAGCAGCTGTTAAGGGAAGAGAGACAAGCTCACTCACGCGAAACCCTGTTGCATAAAGGATTTCAAGAAGTGCGTACAGACGAACACCCTCAATCCCGCCCCACTCCTTTGCTGACTTTAAAAGCAACTCTACATGAGTCTCGCTTAAGATCGTCGGCAGTTTACGACGGTGACGTGGGGATTCGAGAAGAGAGGTGGGGTCCGATTCGATCTGTTCCTCACTCATCAAAAACCTGTAGAACTGTCGCAGGCAAGAAAGTCTTCTTGCAACAGTTGGGCCCGAATGGGATTTTTGAGTCACAAGGTACTCTTGCAAATCCTTAAGAGTTGCTGAAACGGGACTTTGTCCTTTGAGGAATGCAAAGAAGTCCTTCAAATCTGTTTCATAAGCACTTAAGGTAGAACGTGCCGCCCCCCGTTCTGCGGCCATCATCTCAAGAAATTGCTCAAGGGAGGTAGTCATTCACTCCCCCTCAGCGTCATCCTCGCGAAAGCGCACTGCTGTCCGGGGAAAGTTGAGCACCTCTTTAAACACCCAAAAGGTGTCATTCTTGGGAAGCGCATGCTTTGTTTTTCGAAGAAAAACATTAGCATTGCTTGCCCGAGAATCCACAAAATAAAATCAAGTCTCTGGATCCTCGGCGAATTCGACCTAAAGATTTTCCATAGGAAAATCAAGGTCTTATTGCCAAGGATGACGGTTGTGTGTGTGGCACGAGGAATTTTCCCCGGACAGCAGTGCGCATTCGCGAGGACGACGCCGACTGGGGGGCCGCTAGCCATTCATCGCCGATAAGAGGCCAGCTTCAAACCAAGGGCTTTATTAATGGCCTCGATATCTCCACCGCCCTTTTGGATGACGGATGCAAATTCTGACCGCTGGGTAATGCCCATGCTAATGCCTTCCAAAATAACGTCATAAATCCGATATTCACCATTTTTTTCGAATATCTTCCAATCAATAGGGATATGCTGACCACCTGGTCTGATAATCCGCGTGAGAACGGTCACACCCCCATCACTTTCAACGCGATGTCCCGTAATTTCAAATTTCTCTGACGTATACTCTTTAAAGCGCGTTGAATAACTTGCAACCGTTGTTTCTTTAAAGAGTTGAAGGAACTTCTCTTTTTGTTCTTCACTTGCTTGTTTCCAATAGCGCCCTAAAACAAATTTACCGACCGATTTTAAATTAAATTTTGTATCCAAAATAGTACGAAATTGATCAGCTCTATCTTGATCGGAGATCTTTTTATCTGTCAAAAGATCAATCACATTTTGGCCAATTCCATCCATAAAAGCCTCGGCTTGAGTTCCATCAGTAGCTGCGTTCGCTGCCTTTAAACTTAGGAACAACATAAAGCTGAATAAAACAATTTTTTTAATCATTACCTTTTCCTTTTTCTAGTCATCATCATCAGGACGTGGCGAATCAACAGATCGTCTATCCACATCATCAATCATTAGGTCTTCGCGTCTCTCTTTATACCACGCTCGAATCGTCGCGTATTCATCAAGTGAGTTTTGTTTTAATTCAGCAAGAAGATCAAGATTATCTGTCTTTGCATCTAATATTTGAGCCCCTGTTCGACCATTACTATAAAGAGCCTGCTCATCTAAATAAGCCCACCAGTTAATGGGGTCAAATGCGTAATCTCCCATTCTTCCGACCGTATCCCTGAAGTTTGAAGGTCCTAAAATCGGAAGGACTAAATAAGGACCAGACTCTAAGCCCCAGGACGCAAGCGTCAAACCAAAGTCTTCTTTCTTGTAACCAAATCCCATATCCGTAGATACATCAAAAATCCCTGCAAGTCCAATCGTTGTATTGAGAAGGAACCGAGCTAATGTTTCAGCCGCATCATCCATTTCACCCTGCAAGACATTGTTAACAAAAACAATAGGTTCATTCATATTGCGAAGGGCGTATGCGACCCGCTCTCTTCCATATTGAGGAACGACACCTCTGTACATTTCTGAAACTCTTGTAAGGAAGAAATAATCAAAGACGCCGTTAACCCAAAAAACGCCCCGATTGATGGGTTCAAATGGATCACTGTCTTCCGCACTCTGTGTAGGAGGGAGGAGAGCTTCCTTTATTTCAACTTCACTTCCTTTAACCTGTTCACCTGGATGAAGGTCGGTATCCGTATAACTCAAATAATCCTCTTGAGCGTAAACTGAGGATAAACTTATGGAAATTGTGAGAAGTGTATAAATGATGAATTTCATTGCTTGCTTTGTACCCTTTGGCATTTTCGTCCTTAATCTATGATTATAATCTTTGGCTGTAAAGTCTAGACTAATCATATATATGATCTTTTAAAGCTTCCATCACACGATCAACCGTCGCTTCATGTGCATCATCATTACTTTCAACAATAAGATCCGCCATAGCGTAGATGGGATATCGTTTTTCAATCATTTCTTCAAGAATCTGCTTCGCATCCCCTTCAAAGAGAAGAGGCCTTGTATCTCTTCTTATAACACGTTCATATAAAATATCAGGATCTGCACGTAACCATAAAGAAATAGCATGTTCTTTAATGAGGTCCCGACTGTTCTCATCGACGAATGCACCGTCCCCTGTTGAGACAACTTGAACTGACTCTGTCAAAAGTCGTTTAATAACGCGTCGTTCCGCATCTCTAAACGCCTTTTCTCCCCAGGTTTCAAAAATATCAGCAACTGAACAACCAGCCGCACGCTCCACTTCCTGATCTGTATCATGAAAGGGGATGCCTAACTTTCGAGCAAGGCGCCATCCTATACTACTTTTTCCAGCACCCATCATACCGACAAGCACTAAAGTCTTAGGCAAAACAAGGCTGGCCGAGTATCGTTTAGGTTTTTCTTTCATTCCTTTGTAATCTTTCTAAATTTCATTTAATATAGCGAATTCTACAGCAAGAGGAAACATCTTTCGTGATGGAAAAAAAGGCACTTGATAAACCTAAAATAGAGATTTTATCTCAAAAAGATAGAGTTATCTTTAAGCCATATGGGTTATGGGTTGCGAGAACCATAAGAGATGTTGAACAAACATGTGATGAAATTCTTGAAAAAACCTATCCAAAATTTCTTATCTTTGATCTCTCCAAACTTGAAGGATTTGACACCGCAGGTATTTGGCTTCTTCAACGGACGATCAAAAAATTTGAGGATATGAACTATAAAGTTGAACTTCTAAATGCAAGTGATTCTTTTCTAAATCTTTCTGCTCAACTTAATCTATATAAACCCTCGTTTGAGAAAGTCCCCGTTCAACGCTCATTTTTTGAAGATCGCCTTGTTAATATTGGAATTGCCACTAAAAATCTTTTTGACTTAACGGTAAATTTAATCGTCTTTTTAGGTGAGATTGCTGTCGGATCGTTTGATGTTCTAAAAAATCCCCGACGTTTACGTATGATTTCCATCTTTTTCCATCTTGAGAAATTTGGATTAAATGCGGTTATGATTATCTCTGTCATTGCAGGCGCTCTCGGACTCGTTCTTGCCTTTCAAGGAGAAGAACAACTGCGACGTTTCGGAGCTGAAATATACACGATTAACTTAGTGAGTATTTCAGTTGTAAGAGAAGTGGGTATCCTCATTACAGGAATTTTAGTTGCGGGAAGAACGGGGAGTGCGATTACAGCTGAAATCGGACTTATGAAAATCAATCAAGAGGTTGATGCCCTCAATACATTTGGCCTCAATCCTATGGAAATATTAATCGTACCTCGTATATTAGCCCTTATTTTTATCATGCCGATCTTGGCCTTTATTTCAGATATTATGGGACTCTTGGGCGGTGGTATTATGGTTCTGATTTCCCTGGATGTATCGCCTAAGCTTTACATCTACCGAATTGGAGAAGCAATAACCATGGGTAGTTTTTGGGTGGGCATTATAAAAGCTCCCTTCTTTGGAGCCATCATTGGAATTGTGAGTTGCTTTGAAGGCATGCAAGTTCAGGGCAAGGCTGAAAGCATGCGAACATGTACAACACGGTCCGTTGTCGAAAGCATATTTTTAGTAACCCTTGCTGATGCCTTGCTTTCTGTTTTCTTTACAAAAATAGGGATCTAATGAGCAACAACACACCCGTCATTTCAATCAGAGGTCTCAGCACACATTTCGGTGATCACATCATCCATAATCGCTTAGATCTTGACATTTTTAAGGGTGAAATCTTTGGAATCGTTGGGGGCTCAGGGGCCGGTAAATCCGTTCTCCTCCGTGCAATATTAGGGCTCACGACCATTAAACATGGCACAATCACAATCCTTGGCAAAGATGCAGGATCTCTTCAGAAAATTATGAAGAATCAACTGCAGAAACACTGGGGTGTTCTTTTCCAAGGGGGAGCCCTTTTTAGCTCACTTACAGTGGGCGAAAACATTCAAGTTCCGATGAGGGATATGGAGAATATGCCAAAAGATGTAGCCCGTGAAATGTCTCTCATCAAGTTGAAAATGGTTGGCCTTAATGAAGAGGACTTTCATAAGTACCCTTCAGAACTTTCAGGAGGTATGGTAAAACGGGTTGCTCTGGCTCGAGCTCTCGCTGTAGACCCTGAAATCTTATTTCTTGATGAGCCGACCGCAGGACTCGATCCTATTTCAGCAGCTGCATTTGATGAACTTATTTTAACATTAAGAGCCAATCTTAATCTAACCGTTGTTATGGTAACTCATGATTTAGATAGTATTAAACGTCTTTGCGATCGACTTGCCGTTCTTGTTGATAAGCAAGCCGTTGTAGGAACACTAAAAGAACTCATTCAAGACGATCATCCTTGGCTTCATGAATATTTTCATGGACCCCGAGGTCTTGTCGCCCTCTCAGAATTAAAGGAGTAAAAAAAAATGGAAACACGCGCTGGTTTTTTTCTTGTAGGTACATTTGTACTTGTATCTATTGCTGGTATACTAGGATTTTTCTTATGGCTTGCCAAGAATGACCTTGATTACAGTGTAAATTATTATACAATTTATGTTCCTGGCTCTGTAACAGGACTTACCATTGGAGGAGCCGTTAATTATCTTGGCGTACCAGTCGGTACTGTTAAAGATATTCAACTTGATGTCAAAGACCTCGAGCGCGTTGATGTGACCGTCGCCATTAAAGATACCATTCCTATTAAGGAAGATGCTTACGCATCACTCGAACTTCAGGGTTTAACGGGATATAAACTCGTTCAGCTTTATGGAGGTGGCGTTGGAGCCCCTCTCTTAAAGGCAAAACCAGGCCAAAAATATCCCGTCATTCCTTCACGATATTCAGGGGTTGAAGAGATCATGACAACTTTGCCTCGCATGGTGAATAAATTTACAAACCTCGTCGACCGCATCAATGCAACCTTTAATGAGCAAAATAGAAATAGGTTTTCAGATGCCCTGAAGAATATTGATATCCTTGCACAACGTCTCGCTGAAGGGACTGAACCTCTGAAAGGACTCGTTTTAGATGCACAAGGCGCCATGAAGAGAGTAGATAAGGAACTCCAAGGACTCGGTGATGCAACGAAAAAGACGTTAACAAGTGTGGAAGGCGCAGCCAATGGCCTTGATAAGTACATAAAGAGAAATCAAGCTGCACTCGACACCTTGACGCAAACGGGTTCTTATGAAATCTTACAAACTTTAGGCGAAACTCGCGAAATGGTGACAAAAGCGTCAAGTCTTTTTGATAAGCTTGATCAAAATCCCAGCAGTTTAATTTTTGAAAACCAAAGGAAGGGAATTTCGGTTCCCCAGTAATAAGAGGAAAAAAATGAGATTTTTATATGGATTAGTTTTTATTTTACTAGCTCAAGACGTTTCTGCAGCATGTAATTGTGGACACTCCATCCCAACTCAACAAGCCGTTGCAACATGCAAGTGCAATAAGCCATGCCCTTCATGGTGGAAAACTGGATGGGCAATCACAGCTTTCAGTGGACCACTAACGTCACAAACAACAAGTAAGATCTTCTCAGATGCTGACTTTGAGGGTTCCGGCATTGTCGGCCTTGCCCTCTCTAAAAAGTTAGTAAGTGTCTGGAACAACCAATTGGACTTTGAAATTGAAACTGTCGCTGTCCAAAACTTTGGCAAACAAACCAATTTCGAAATAGATCCCATTTCGATTGTCGCTAGATGGAGAAACTTTCCCTGGAACAAAACTCTTCCCACAACAATTGCAATCGGAGATGGACTCAGCATTGCGACAGAAAAACCTGCCCTTGAGGTAAAAAGGCGCGGGGCAAACGATACATCTAAGGTGTTAAATTACGTAATGGCTGAAATAACGATATCTGCTCCAGACTTACCTAATTGGGCACTTGTGGCACGTTATCACCACCGATCTGGAATGTTTGGTGCGTTTAATGGTGTCCATGATGCATCAACAGCTTTTACAGCGGGTATTAAGTATTGGTTTTAGGCCTCAATCGTTGAGCGATGGTATTTAAGACACCATTCACAAAGGATACTTCGGAATCATCGAAGAAATTACGGGTAATATTGAGATATTCATCAATAATGACAGCTGGTGGGGTCTTTGTCTCTATAATTTCATAAAGAGCAGCTCTGAGGATGGCCCGTGTAACGGATTCAATGCGATCGAGGCTCCACCCTGCTTTTAAAGCACCGCTCAGGATTTCATCACTTTTCTCTTGTTGACTCCATGCCCCTTCAACAAGTTTTGCAAAAAAAGTCGTATCTGCTTTCGGAACACCTTTTTCTTTCTTGTTCAAACGCAATTCAAGAAACTCAAGAACAACTGTATTGGCCGAGGCCCCTGTTTGTTCTATTTGAAACAAAGCTTGAACAGCCGCAAGGCGACTTGCCGTTCGTCCTTTAAAAGGGGTTTTGTTAGATTTGGTCATATTTGTTACATCTCATACAATAAAGTACTCTTTCATACATGGTATTGTGAGATGCGTCTATCTGCTATCTTTTAGGCTATCCGTACTATTTGCCAAACTGACACTCTTCAGACTCTCTCCATCTGATTGATCCCGTCTTAACCCTCGAAGATCTTCTTCACCAGAACTATGGATTGACCGTGCAGACTGTAAAAGATCAAAGGAATCACTATCCTCTGCGTCGCTAATATTTGGCACATATGTTTTCGGTATATACTTAACTGTTGCTTTAGGGGCTGGCATTAAATGAAACTGCAGGAGTTCGGGCTTACTCTCAGCAACAGCTGTCTTCATGAAATCAATTTCAAATTGGCCATGATTCCCCAAATCATCATCAACAAATAAAACATGTTTATATTTCTGAGGTCCGAATTTTGCTTCAAGACTGAAAGCCTTTTGCCTATACCATCCTTTCGATTCCGTATACTTTAAGGCGGTAACCCTCCCATTCACATACCCTTGTATATTTGATGTTGAGTCTTTGCCGAGCAAGTAAAACACCTCTTTTGCATTTTGTTTCGAATCAAGGTCAAGCAAATCAGAAAGACCTAGCTTTTCAACTTCTGCTTCAATCTGATGAAATTTAATCCAAGCCGTACCTACGACAAATTGAATTTTCTCAACTAATAGGTACTTAATGAATTTAACGGCCGCGGGATTTAAGGTCATCTTTTCTTCCTGCTTCCGCTCAGGAGTTACGACCCCATGAAAGTCTAGGATAACAGCTATATCCTCAGCCGGCACTCCCGCATTACGGAGAGATCTTACTTTTTCTTCAACAACTTCAATATCTGTTATGGGTTGGGGAGGTCCTGCCTTTACCATTACAGGCATTAGAATAAGAGTACAAAGTATCATTGCTTTTGAAATTATTTTAAGAAAATCCATGGGGAACCTCCACGTATACAAATCATTACATTTATATAAACACATTAATTTACATTTACCATAATTAAAAATAATGGGCCTGACACCCCCACCAGCGTCGTCCCACTGCCATTCAGTTAAGACAAAATGCCCACCACATGGGTCGTCCCGGATGCGATTTTCCTCCAAATCCTTGATTTGGTTGGGAAAATCAGCAGTCCGGGATCCAGGATAGATTACTTATTGCGCAGCAATGCAACTGTATCTTAAGAGAGGGATTACATCATTTCTTCGAAATGAGTATTGCCCTGGATCCCGGATAACAAGAAGACTTGAGCTTCGCTCAAGATATTCTTGTTTCCGGGACGACCCAGGTGGTGAGCAGCTTCCCTTAACTGAATGGCAGTGGGACGACGCCAGTGGGGAATATAGTGAATAAATAAAATTTTTCAGATATTTCTCTCCATATTAAATAAAATTTAACACATCTTTTGCTATAAATATATATAGAGCATTAAATAGCAAGGGATACATACCATGAAAGCCCTATATTTTGAGACGATTACCCTTATCGAGCGCCTCCATCACCTCTTTTTAGACGTGGTGAAGACAGAACTCGATCGCCTTCGTATTTTTGACATTAACAACATTCAATGTTTTATCCTCTACAACGTAGGTAAGAATGAAATGACTGTTGGGGAAATTTCTAACAGGGGTTACTATTTAGGGACGAATGTTTCTTACAATCTTAAAAAACTCGTTGAAAATGGCTATTTCATCCAAGAACAAGCCAAACACGATAAAAGAGCGAGTAAAATTCGTCTGTCTGATAAGGGTGTTAAGCTCTATGACAGACTGGACAAGATATTCACACAACAAGCCTCGAACTTAAAATATAACGGTGTGGTTGATCAGAACCTTACAGAAACGCTTAAATTACTCCGTAAACTTGAGTCTTATTGGAACTTTATTATTGCTCATGGAATTACTGAACAATAACTACTCTTTTGTATACTGCCAAACCGTTGCCGGTGGAATATTCAGGAAAATAGTCCCCAACCTTTTTTTCTTAAGCTGGAAAGCCTTGGCATTAATAGATGATCTTGGTGAGTAAGTATATTGCAAATAAGCTCCTCCCGGGGTCATGATCTCAAAACAACTCTCTAGGATCATTTTCCGCACGGGCTCAGGGATATTAATCATAGGAAGACCTGAGACGATTCTTTTGACTTGCCCAATAATTTCTGGAGGCAATATTTTATGGAGTTCAGCTGCATTCCCATGGATGACATTCACCTGAGGGAGAGAGGTCTTCAAATACTCGGCCAACGAGGCCTCTATCTCAATAACATAAATTCGTCGAGGATCAATCCCCTCTTTTATCATAGCCCTTGTGAGAGAACCACTGCCGCCTCCGAGCTCTACAATCGGCGATTCATCGTTCCCTTTGGCATGCTTCGCAAGAAGTGCCCCAAGATGACGGGAGCTAGGCGCTACAGCACCTAACTGACGGGGATTCTTTAAAGCTCTTAAAAGAAATAGCTTTGTACCAAGAGAATTAGTTATTTGAGTCTGCATAGATGTTGCCCTTCCAAGACGATTCTCATTCATGACCTGAATTGAATGAAAAATCAAGTCTCATTCCTCAACACCTGATATTTCAACAGATTCGTCATCGCGAGCCCATGAAATGGGCGTGGCGATCCATCTAAAAGTTAGATTGCCGCGTCATGGCTTCGCCATTCCTCGCAATGACGAAACCGTTGGTTTCCCTTAATGCTTGCTGGGAATCTTCATCCGAGGATGGGCTCCCCTATAAGCTTCATACACCTTTTCCTGAGTAAGCCCTGTATAAATCTGAGTTGAGCTTAAGGAGGCATGCCCCAACAGTTCCTGAATATGGCGGAGATCCCCGCCCCCTTCCAACAGATGGGTTGCAAAGCTATGGCGCAAAGCATGGGGTGTGGCCGTATCAGGTAACCCGAGCTCAAGCCTCACATCACGAAGACTTTTCTGTGCAACCGCTGCGTTTAAACGACCCCCGCGAGTCCCTCGAAAGAGCGGCGCTTTTGGAGCCATCGGATAAGGACAGGCTTTGAAATAAGCTTCCACCTTATTAAAGACTGAATCCAGAAGGGGCACATGTCTTTCCTTCTCCCCCTTCCCCTTGATGAGAAGAAAGGTAGAATTCCAATCGGATCCATTCAAATTCAAGGCTTCCGAAATCCGAAGTCCACATCCATAGAGAAGCATAAACAGGGCTTGATTACGCAAGTCTTCCCAAGACTCCGGCTTTCGCTCAAGAAGATCGAAGGATTGCTTTTCAGACAAAGGGCGCGGCAAACGCTTGTCGAGCTTGGGAGAAGATATCACCTCAAAGGCTGATGAGACTTGAAACCCCTGAAGTTTCATATAGTGAATGAAGGCTTTAAGGCTTGAGAGAAACCGTGCAAGGGACCTTTTACTGGTACCGTCTTTCACACAAGCCGAGAGATAGGCCCGCAAGTCCATTGTCTTTATGGTCTCGAAGTCCTTCAAACACAGAGGTTCACCTCGGTATTCCCCCATGAACATCAAAAAGTGTTTTAAATCAGAGAAGTAAGCCTGAACCGTGTGAGGAGACGCGCGACGTTCATAAATCAATTTATGATAAAACCGTTGCAACCACGGCTGCACATCTGGAGCTGCAATGGCTACGGTCTCCTGAAAGCGCCTCTCTGCCTTTTCATCCATCTTATTTTGAGAGTATCTTCTGACCCGTCTTCTTCCAATCACTCAAGAACATCTCAATGCCTTTATCCGTCAAAGGATGATCGTAGAGCTGACGTAGAATCTTCGGCGGTATGGTCGCAACGTCCGCACCCATACGGGCCATCTCAACAACATGAAGGGGGTGACGGATTGATGCCGCTAAGATCTGCGTTTCGAACTCTGGGTAGTTTCTATAAATTTCGACGATTTCTTGGATAAGATTTCTCCCCGTCTCTCCCACATCATCGAGGCGCCCAATAAAGGGGGAGATGAAAGTTGCTCCCGCCTTTGCAGCGAGCAGGGCTTGGGCCGCTGAAAAACAAAGGGTTACGTTCACTGATGTTCCCTCTTGCGTCAGGGAACGACATGCTTTCAGGCCATCCACGGTCAGGGGAACTTTAATGGTTACATTGGGTGCGATTTTTGCGAGATGCCGTCCTTCAGCAAGCATGCCGTCAAGATCAAGGGCTGTGACTTCTGCACTAACGGGCCCGGCAACAAAACTACAAATTTCAGCAATTGTGGCTTCAAAATCACGACCGGACCTTGCAATAAGTGTTGGGTTCGTTGTAACCCCATCAACAAATCCCGTTTCTACAAGAGAACGAAGTTCCTCTACATCTGCTGTATCAACAAAAAATTTCATGGTCTATAATCCTTTCAAATCAAGTGTGAGTCTATTATGATTGCTAATGCACAAGCTGTAAACCCACCCCTCAAAACATCGGTCCTTCTCCCGGTTCCCTTAAACACAGCTTTTGACTATGCCTACTCCGCAGCAGTCCCTCTCGGAACGCTTGTAAAAGTTTCTTTTGGAATCAGAGTGTTATATGGAGTTACGTGGACAAGCTTTGAATCCTCATCTTACAAAACGCTCAAACCCCTCTTAAAAGTCTATGACGGCGTTAGACTTCCTGATGTCTCCCTCAAGTTCATTGATTGGGTGAGCGATTACACAATGGCCCCTAAAGGGCAAATATTGAAGATGGCTCTCCCCTCCCCTGAAGTCTTTGAAGCGAAAGGGGAACAGCTTTATGGCCTTGTAAAAGCACCGAAGAAAATGAACCCTAAACGCCAGAAGATCATTGACTTTTTTGAGGCCTGCTCCGATCCCTTGCCCTTAAGTGAGATCAGCGAACAAACGGATGTCAGCGAAGGCATTCTCAAAACACTTGTGAAAGAAGGGGTCCTGACACTTCAAGGCGAGCGACCTTGGGAAGCCCCTCTCCCGCCTCCGACACAGCTTCCTCAAAAGCCGCAGCTCTCTTTAGATCAGCTTGTTGCCTCGGAAGACGTCAAGAAAAGCCTTGAATCAGAGGCATTCCATACATTTCTTCTCGAAGGAGTTACGGGCTCTGGTAAGACTGAGGTTTATTTTGAAGCTATTGAATGGGTCCTCAAGAATGGGGGGCAGGCCCTCGTCATGCTTCCCGAGATTGCCTTGAGTGCTCAATGGTTACAGCGTTTTGAAACACGTTTTGGCTTTCCTCCCGCCATTTGGCATTCTGATTTGCCCCCTCGCCAACGAAAATCAACCTATCGGTCCTTATTCGAAGGGAACACTCCCGTAGTTGTCGGAGCTCGTTCTGCGCTTTTTCTTCCCTTTCCTGACCTTAAGCTTATCATTGTAGACGAGGAACATGACGGCTCTTACAAGCAAGAAGAAGGCGTTATCTATAATGCTCGGGATATGGCTGTTGTGAGAGCTCGCTTTAGCAATGCGACGTGCGTGCTGGCTTCAGCAACGCCCTCTCTCGAAACGGAACTCAATGTATCCTCAGGAAAATATCGCCATATCATATTAAATGACCGCTTTGGCGGCGCAGAAATGCCTGATGTTAAGCTCATCGATTTGAGAAAAATTAAAATGCCTCCTCAAGAATGGCTCTCTCCAACGCTTCGAGAGCAGATCGGAAAGACGGTCAATCGGGGAGAGCAGGTTATGTTGTTCCTCAATCGGAGGGGGTATGCTCCAATGACGTTGTGCCGCAACTGCGGGGATCGGCTCATGTGTCCGCATTGTAGTGTTTCCCTGGTCCATCACAAGTTTCGAGATACGCTCCTCTGCCATCATTGTGGGCACTCCATCCCCCAACCTAAAAAGTGCAATTCCTGCACCGAGGAGGGTACCTACAGCGCAATTGGTCCTGGAGTTGAACGGATACTCGAGGAGGTCAAAACCTTTCTCCCCAGTGCCCGCTGTGCGGTTATGACGAGTGATCATTTAACAACATCCTCCAAGATCGCCGACTTTGTGGAGAAGATCCAAAACCATGAGGTCGATGTTTTGATTGGGACTCAAATCATGGCCAAAGGTCACCATTTCCCTTTGCTCACTTTAGTTGGAATTGTTGATGGGGATAGCGCCCTATCCGGCAGTGATTTAAGGGCTTCCGAAAAGTCCTTCCAACTCCTTCACCAAGTTGCAGGGAGATCGGGTCGTGAAGAGCGACGAGGTCAAGTCCTCCTTCAAACCCATAACCCAGAACACCCCGTAATGCAGTCCCTAGTCCAACACAATCGAGCCCAATTCTTTGCACTCGAATCAGATCAGCGGATGCTCCATGGCTTTCCCCCTTACGGGCGCCTTGCAGCCCTTATTCTCTCGGGCAAAAAGGCAGACGAAGTCGAGAAGGCCGCACGCTTACTGGCAAGGCGCTTTCCGTTGACTGAAAAGGCAGAACTCCTAGGCCCCACACCTGCTCCCCTAACATTTATTCGTGGAAACTACCGCTGGCGTCTTCTCCTTAAAACAAGGAAAGACTTCCCGCCCCAACCCTTGTTAAAGGCGTGGCTAGACAAGGCTCCCCTTCCCTCCTCCGTCAGAGTCCAAGTCGATATTGATCCGTATAGCTTTTATTAAAAATAATTTCTGTACAGAAATTATCTTGCGCCCCAATCCGGGACTTGCTAATATGATAAGCGCAACGCATGGGCCATCTGACCTGCCCACACGTTGCTAAACATAACCAACCCTTGAACTGAAAGGATCGATCATGTCTGATAATTCTTATACTTCCACTCAATCCAAAATCCAAGCCCTCGCTTATCATCATCAGGTTGTCTCTGAACAAATAGACCAAATGGAGATTGCTGTGTATGTGGCAAATCAAGCCATGAAGCGTTTGTGTAAAATCTTGGAATGCCTTAAAGAAGCGGAATATAAATAGGCATATTTCACAGGGGCACATCATTAAATTTGTGAGGTACTCCACTGCCATTTAGTTAAGCAAAACAGCCCACCACCTGGGTCGTCCCGGAAACAAGAATATCTTGAGCGAAGCTCAAGTCTTCTTGTTGTCCGGGATCCAAGACCATTTACTTATTGCGTAGCAATGCAACTGCATCTTAAAGAAAGAGATTTCACCATTGCTTCGCAATGAGTTGTTGCCCTGGATCCCGGGTTATGAGAAATCTAAGCTTCGCTTAGCATTTCTCATCCCCAGGACGACGCACTCGTGTTTGTTTTCGGTGACTGGCCCTGGAGTATTTTTCTGCTTGGGGGATCTTTATTCTTATCCCCCAAGTTTAGAGTCAACCTCTTTTACCATAGCTTCGTCAGGATCTTCTTGAGAAAGTAATGCTGTTATGTCTTCCTGAGTCAATCCTGATACAGAGGCTATCACTTCAAAGTCAATCCCTTGAGAGACCAAATTTTTTGCTACTTTTTTAATCCCCTCTTCTCTTCCTTCTTCTCTTCCCTCTTCTCTCCCTTTATCTATTCCTTCATCAAATTTTTGATCCCTTCTGGCCTTCTCCACCCATGCATTTTTTATAGCTTGGTCGTAGGTTAGCATCTCTTCCTCATTCCAGTAATGTTGATCGAGTTCTTTATAGGCATTTTTCAAAGAAGCATCACCTTCCGCAAGTTTATCCCAATCTTCACGGCTCGTCTCATAAGCGTGTTTGAAGAAATACATCCACTTATCCGTCATACTTGAAAGTTCATCGATCTTCTTGTGAAACTTTGGAAGTTCTAAGAACGTAAAGGAAAAGTCCTTCAAATCATGATCATGTGTGTCTTTCTCAAGAATCACATGCTCTGACTTATATCCTGTCCGATGAGGAAACATGGTAAAATCAGCAATGGCCAGAAAAATGACCTCCTTAAGATCGTCATACTCTCCCCCGACAATCATCTGAGCCGTATAAGCTTTTGCGGCATAAAACATGGCTCTTTTCTCGAAGCCCTTTTCCTTTGCCACTTGCATCTCGACAATATAACGGGTTTCTTTTTCATCAACACAGAGTATATCGACAATGCTTGTCTTGTGTGCCGCAATGTCTGGATCTTGAACAGTCCTTAAAAAGGTAACATTTTTAATGGCAGGCCTTTTATTACACGTGATGATATCATTCAGAAAATGAATCAGAATATCCTTGTTTTTTTCCGTCCCAAAGATTCTCTTAAAAGCCACATCGTTTTTTGGATCTAAGTATTTATTAAACATGAGAACCTCCACTTTAGATATACTTTTGGATTATTTAGGACTGAGAAACAATCAGGAACCATCCTGAAACTTAGGGTATAAAAGTCTTTATTGTGATGTCAAGTGTGGGAAAATCACATCACTTATACTTATAGGTCACTAAGACAAGTTTAATACCGGCTTGCACACCATTCCATGCTTTCTCAAAGACGCGACACAAAGCCCCATTTGCCATCACATTGGCACTTGTAATGATCGGATCCAAGACCACATTTAATGCAAGTATAATGGCAATCATCTCAGGCGTAAAATTGAGATAAGTCTCATAAATGGGAAGCATAATAAAGATGGCTCCCCCCAGAACAGCTGCTGTGGCAAACCGGGCTAATACGAATACTGTGCTAAACGAGATCCACATTAACATATCCGGGTTCTGTCCATAAAAATGTCTATAAATTAAAAAACAAAGAAAAGCTTGCGCTATACAATCCCCAATTTGTTGAATATTGGTTGTGGCAGGGATAATTGCTTTGGCCATGGCAGGATTTTGGAGGTTTTTTGCAGCTCCTGCGATTGTCCATGGCATTGTTGACAAACTACATCCTGAAGTCAGTGCAATCCCCCCCGCAGGCAATAGATTTCTTATACTTTTTGAGATGCGAGCAAAGCTCCACCCAGCAGCGAGCGCATTTAAAAAGACGATATAAATACCTAAGAAACAAGTTAACCACAGAACAAGAATTGCATAATGCGCAAATACATGACCAATAAGTTTTGTTTCAAACATTTGAGCAGCAAAACCTAAGACAAATATAGGAATAAGCCTAGCAAACACCCGGGTAAGCATCCATTCAACCATATTCTTCCCTTGTTCAAGAAAAGGCTTCAAATAATGCCCTTTACTGAATGCAGCAATACACCCCAATAAAAGTCCTGCAAATGCTCCTTTTTCTGCTGACCACCAAGCGGGTCTTGCAAGGGGTATGCGCCATAACGCTGCAAAATCACTATCGATTGAACTCGCCTTTACAGCGGGCAAATATTCAGCTGCAATGTTCGCGCACCCAAAGGCATACCAAACACTTGTTAAATTTGAGAATGTTTCAAAAAGCAAAAGAATAATTATAAAAAGAGGCGCACGTCGCTCAAATGAGGTCACCGTAAAAGCTATAAAAAAACCAACAGTTAAAGGCATTACCCACATCAAAACATCTTTGATGAAGAGACTGATCGTATATAACCCTTGATTCAGGACAAGAGGAAGGAGTGGCGCAATAAGGATATAAAGACCAAGAATAAGAATTGTTTGAATACTTCTCTGTTGAAGATAAACGAGACCTTTAGAAATCAAGTTATTCACAGCAAACCTCTCTCTATTTCACAAATGGATGGTGGATTCTAGCGTAGACTGATGCTTGAGGCTATCGATAAATTTTTGCTTTATTAATGTTATGTTTCTTGTTGGTAACGAATTAGTAGGATTTTTTTCATACACTCATCTTATGAGAGACAAAGAAACAACAGTCAAAAGAGAATCAGCTCTGGCCCCCTTCAAATACCCCATCTTTAAAATGATGTGGATAGCATCAGTCATGTCTACGATCGGCACATGGATGCAAGACGTTGGCGCAGCTTGGCTCATGACAACGTTGACGAAAGATCCCCTCATGGTTGCCTCAGTTCAAGCCATGACAGCTCTTTCTATGTTTTTCCTAGCCCTGCCTGCTGGCGCATTGGCTGATATTCTGGATCGAAGGCGCTATCTCATTGTTTTGCAAACCGGGTTGATGATTACGGCGGGAATTATTGCTTTCATCACTTATCTCGGCATCATTACACCCTCTCTTCTTTTATTGATGACGTTTTGTATGGGTGCAGGCGCTGCCCTTAGTTTTTCAGCTTGGATCACGCTTATGACCGAACTCGTGCCCACAAAGCATTTGACGGCTTCCGTTACTCTTACAGGAGTAAGCATTAATATTTCCCGTGCCATTGGCCCGGCCCTTGCTGGATTTATTATCGCAGCCAGTGGCTCGTGGGCTGTGTTTGCCTTAAATTCACTTTCATTTTTTGGAATTATTATTGTTTTGAAGAGGTGGAAGACACAAGCAAACGAAAGCCCCCTACCCGCAGAGCGGCTTTATGGCGCTATGAAAGCTGGCCTGCGGTATGTGAGAGGCTCCCCTCCCTTTCAGATCCTTCTCATCAAAGGCACCGCTTTTTTTGTTTTTGCGAGTGCAGTTTGGGCCTTACTGCCCCTCATTGTTCGCATGAAACTGTTGGCCGGGCCTATCGACTATGGGTTCATATTAGCTGCAATGGGAATCGGCGCAGTCCTTGGTGCTATGATTCTCCCCACCCTCAGAGAGAGGTTTAATTGTGATGAAATCATTCTGGGGGGAGCCATTGGGTTTTCTTTCACCACTCTTGTTCTTGCACTATCCAACAGTTTTTATATCTCCTGTGGAGTCATGCTCATAGGTGGAATGTCCTGGATATCAGTTGTTTCAACTCTTATTACACTTGTTCAAAGAGTCGTCTCGGGTTGGGTGAAAGCCCGTGCCATCTCTATCTTTTTTGCTGTTTTCTTTGGAGGGATGGCGGTGGGCAGTTTCTTCTGGGGATGGGTGGCTACTGAACTGTCGATTTCAATTTCGCTTTTTTTAGCTGGCCTAGGGCTCCTCTTCTTTAACATTTTGACCTATATCTTTATTTCAGGAAACAACCTTATCCTTGATCATACGCCCTCTCATCATATGCCCGCTCCCGTCGTAGAAGAAGCGCCAAAATTTCACGAGGGACCTGTTATGGTGATGGTTGAATATCAAATTGAGCCGCATAACATTGTGAACTTTACGAAAGCTCTTCAAGATTTACGTCGTATTCGGTATCGAGATGGGGCCTTCTTTTGGTCACTCTTTAAAGATATCGAGACCCCGGACAAGTTCGTCACCTGCTTTATGGTTGAATCTTGGATAGAGCACCTAAGGCAACACGAGAGAATTTCTAATTCAGATAAGGAAATCATCGAGAAGGTATCGTCGTTTCATATCGGAAAAGAACCCCCAAAGATCACTCATTTTGTCGCACAGAATGTGAAGAGGAAGTAAAACTTCGCGGTCGTCATTGCGAGTAACACACCACCCTTTGGGTAAACTTTAGGAAAATGACGTCAATTCCAAACCCACAGGCCGTCGTCCCGGAAACAAGAAATTCTTGAGCAAAGCTCAAGATTTCTTGTTATCCGGGATCCATTACTCTTTCCGAAGGAAAGAAGGAATTTCTACATTGCTACGCAATGAGTCGTTGCCCTGGATCCCGGGTTATGAGAAATCTAAGCTTCGCTTAGCATTTCTCATCCCCGGGACGACCCACTCTTTTTTGATTTCAGTAGCTTACCAGTCTCCGTCATTAGAGCCCCGAAGGGACGCGGCAATCCATCTTTCTTAGATTAAGATAGATTGCCACGTCGCTTATCGCTCCTCGTAATGACGACCTTTTGTGTGATCTCAGTTAGTTACCTTAACAATCAATAAGAGCTTATTGCTTAGCAGCTGGGCACTTTGCATTTAATCCAAAATGTTCTGCAGCCCCTTCACACCGATGTCCTAGAACATCATGGCAGATTTTTTTCCAAGCCTCTGCATCTTTGGGGGTCGCGAATTTTTTACTGCTTTCTTCACATATTTTAAATTCTGGAGCAACTAACTGTGTTTTAGTTGACACTCCATGTGCCGTATTATACCACCAACAGCAGGTATCAAAAGCTTTCTGAACTTCATCCGGCGTATGAGCACTCAAGGGGAAATTAGCACAAAGGCTGAATGATGCTACGGCAAAAACCTGTAAATATTTTTTAGACATGATCGTTTCTCCTGTTTGCTATCTATAGTCTTCTGAGACTACTTGTTCGTCCATTAAATCAGCTTTTTGTTAAATTTGCATTAAGAAATGAGAAGAACATCGCATACTTTAGTTCAAATATTTTTTACGCATAATTTCGTATGTTTTTCTTTCTGGAGCAGTCATTTCCCCTTTATTTAAAGCAAGAATCCCACAGCAATCATCAAACAGGCTCTCTATTTCATCTGAAATATAAGCCATCACTGGGAAGTTAGCACAGAAACTGAACGATGCGACGGTAATAATCTGTAAGTATTTTTTAGACATAACGACTCCCTACGCCACCCTCTTCAAAGCATCCTCAATCGAGAGTTCAATCTTCTCCCCCGAACGGCGGTTCTTGAGCTCACATTGGCCTGAAGTCACGCTTCGGGGACCTATAATAATCTGCCAAGGGAGTCCGATGAGGTCCATGTCCGCAAACTTAGCGCCTGTGCCCATGTCTCTGTCATCATACAGCACTTCAATCCCAGCATTCAGCAACTTGGCGTAGAGGTCCTCACACAACTTCGTGCAGGCTTCATCTTTAACTTTGAGGTTAAGGATTCCAACCTTAAAGGGCGCCACACTTTCAGGCCACTTAATGCCGTCCTCATCGTGGTGGGCCTCAATAATCGCCCCTACAAGGCGTGAAACACCGATCCCGTATGATCCCATCTCCACAGGCACATGCTTGCCCTCTGGGTTCATCACCGTGGCTCCCAGGGGTATCGAGTATTTTGTTCCAAAGTAGAAGACATGTCCCACTTCGATACCGCGAGCTGTTTTAAGACGCTCAACAGGAACAGGGCAATTCGCCGGATCATGGAGCTCATCAGCAGCTGCATAGAGTGTTTGAAGTCGGTCCAGCGTCAGTGTGTTCACATCAAGCGTTTCATAGGCTTCGTCATAAAATATTTCACTTTCGCCCGTCTCCGCGAGAATCTGAAACTCATGACTTAGGTTTCCTCCGATAGCCCCTGAAGAAGCCCTGACAGGAATAGC
>Ga0207080_1020_pt1 | contig 43374 bp, 49 predicted proteins | sample Alteio_BWMinHeat_58_FD_153532 | JGI IMG/M metagenome (GOLD analysis project Ga0207080, IMG submission 153532) | Enriched cells from forest soil in Barre Woods Harvard Forest LTER site, Petersham, Massachusetts, United States -... | ecosystem: Environmental > Terrestrial > Soil > Temperate forest >...
GGGTTATTGAACCCAGGACTTAGGATAATGGCTAGAACATCGCCCCTAGAATTTATGCGCCAAGTGCGTCAAGAAGCGTCAAAAGTGACATGGCCGACACGCAAAGAAACGATTATAACGACCATTATGGTTTTTATCATGGTCTTCATTTGTGCGATTTTCTTTTTGGTCATCGATCGTGCGCTCTCGTGGATGGTGTCTTGGATATTAGGAATGGGAGCTTAAAAGCATGACGGAAAGTTTTCGTTGGTACGTCGTTAACGTATATTCAGGGTTTGAAAAAAAGGTTGCTGAGCATATTCAAGAGCAGGCTCAAAAAAAGGGTGTTGCTGAACATATTGAAACCGTCTTGGTTCCAACTGAAGAAGTTGTTGAAGTTAAGAAGGGTGCAAAAGTCACATCTGAGCGGAATTTTTTCCCCGGATATGTTCTTGTTAAAATGCAGCTTACGGATGATGTATGGCATCTGATTCGCCACACACCAAAGGTTTCAGGTTTCCTCGGAGCACGCGGAAAGCCGACCCCTGTAAGCCAAGCCGAAGTTGATCGGATCCTGGCGCAAGTTCAAGAAGGCGTGAATAAGCCGAAGTCGACGATTACGTACGAAGTTGGCGAACAAGTTCGCGTATCTGAAGGTCCCTTTAGTTCATTTAACGGGATTGTTGAAGAGGTGGATGAGGACAAACAACGCATTAAAGTTGCTGTCTCCATTTTTTGGACGCTCAACGCCAATTGATCTGGACTTTGTTCAGGTTGAAAAGATTTAACATGCGGGAGGCGAGCCACGCCGTACCGCAAACTCAAAAGAAAGAGGATTAAATGGCAAAGAAAATTGAAGGATATATTAAACTGCAGATTCCTGCAGGAAAAGCGAACCCGTCACCGCCTGTGGGCCCTGCTCTCGGTCAACGTGGACTCAACATCATGGAATTTTGTAAGGCTTTCAATGCTCAAACCCAGAGCATGGAGCCAGGAATGCCAATCCCCGTCGTGATTACGGCGTATGCGGATAGGACATTTAGCTTTATTACAAAAACACCACCTGTCAGTTATTTCTTAAAGAAGGCTGCAGGGCTTGCGAAAGGCTCACAAACACCTGGTCCAGGAATTGTTGGCAAGGTAACGATGGCTCAAGTTCGTGAGATCGCGAAGTCAAAAATGGTTGATCTGAATGCGAACGATATTGAAGCCGCTTCTCAGATGATTATTGGATCTGCCCGCTCTATGGGCATAGAGGTTGTGGGGTAATAAAATGACAGGAAAAAGAATCCGTAAAGCCTATGAAGGCCTTAATGCACTCGACACATGCACAGTGAAAGAGGCAGTTCGTATTATCAAAGAACGCGCCACAGCAAAGTTCGATGAAACCATTGAAATTTCAATCAATTTGAACATTGATGCTCGTAAATCTGATCAGAACATCCGTGGCGTGACGCAACTTCCTGCGGGAACGGGTAAGACACTGCGTGTTGCTGTGTTTGCAAAGGGTCCGAAAGCTGAGGAAGCCCGCAAAGCTGGCGCTGACTTGGTTGGAGATGAAGATTTAGCTGAAAAAGTACAGAGCGGTGAAATCAACTTTGATCGTTGTATCGCAACGCCTGATATGATGGGACTTCTTGGTAAGCTTGCTCGTGTGCTTGGTCCACGCGGTCTTATGCCTAACCCAAAGCTTGGAACTGTAACCATGGATGTTGCAGATGCGATTAAAGCCGCTAAGGGTGGACAAGTTGAATTTCGTGCTGAAAAAACCGGTATTGTTCATGCCGGGATCGGAAAAGCAAGTTTTTCGACCGATGACATCGAGAAAAACTTGCGTTCTTTCGTAGATGCGATTATGAAAGCTAAACCAAATGGTGTAAAAGGGTCTTATGTGAAGAAAATTTCCCTGTCTTCCACCATGGGGCCATCCGTAAGGATAGAAATTGCTGACGTAACTAGTTAGTAATTAGTGATTAGTGATTAGTGATTAGTTATTAGTTATTAGATTGGTTTTCTGATGACTAATGAACTAGTAAGTTTAGTTGTTTGTAGTAGATGATTAGTTATTGGAATAACTTTTTTCTAATTACTAATAACTAATTACTAATAACTAGAAAAGCCTGTCCAAGACTGTGGGGATCTTTATGATTTAATGCGAAAGCACCTACATAGACGGGGGAATCGGATTAAGAGGGCGGCAGCCTGAACAGGACGATTTTCGCGGACGGGAAGAGTGTCAGGTTAAGTTGTAAAAAGCATGACCTGACTTTGTTTAACCAACTTTTGGGAATAACCTCAAAAGTTAAACGATGGAGACGTATCGTGGACCGTAGCGAGAAAGAACAGCTGGTTTCCTCTTTGCGTCAGGGCCTTTCAGACTCAAGCTTGGTTATTGTAGCCCAACAAACGGGGCTTACAGTGGCAGAAGTTTCTGATCTGAGACGTCAGATGCGCGAAGCGGGCGCTCAGTACAAAGTGACAAAGAATACTTTGGCACGGTTGGCTGTAGCGGGGACTCAGAATGAAGGTTTAAATACCTATCTGACGGGGCCAACCGCGCTAGCTTATTCGAAGGACCCTGTTGCGGCTGCAAAAGTAACCATAAAGTTTGCGAATGGCAATGATAAGTTCAATGTTATTGGTGGAGCACTCGACGGAAAGGTTTTAAGTCATAAAGACATTGAAACCTTGTCTAAGCTTCCCTCATTGGACGAATTGCGGGCAAAAATATTGGGTGTACTTACGACACCGGCTACACGTGTGGCTGGCGTTTTGCAAGCACCTGCAGGTCAATTGGCACGGGTATTTTCAGCCTATGGCAACAAGGCGTGAGAATCCCTATATACAACAAAGGAGTAATTAAACATGGCTGCTAATCTAGATAAAATTGTAGAACAACTTTCTGAACTAACTGTAATGGAAGCGGCATCGCTTTCAAAACTGCTTGAGGAAAAGTGGGGCGTAAGCGCTGCTGCTCCGGTTGCAGTTGCTGCAGCGGCTGGTATGGCTGCTGAAGCTCCAGCTGAAGAAAAGACTGAATTCCAAGTGGTGTTGACATCTGCTGGTGATAAGAAAATCGAAGTCATCAAAGAAGTCCGTACCATTACAGGTCTTGGCTTGAAAGAAGCGAAAGATCTCGTCGAAGGCGCGCCCCAAGTTGTAAAGGACGCGGCTCCTAAGGCAGAAGCTGAAGAAATCAAGAAGAAACTTGAGGCCGTCGGCGCTAAAGTTGATTTAAAGTAAAACGGCATTCGTCATTGCGAGGAGCGACAAGCGACGTGGCAATCCATCCATCTTACATGAAGGAAGATGGATTGCCGCGCCCCTTACAGGGACTCGCAATGACGAGTCATTTATTGTTTCTGATTACTGAACACTGAACACTGAACACTGAATACGAGGGCATCAATGGCAAGAACTTATACGGAGCGTAAAAGAATTCGCAAAAGCTTTGCACGGATTCCTGAAATAGCCCCTTTGCCGAACCTAATTGAACTACAGAAGACATCCTATGAGAATTTCTTGCAGATGGATGTTCCTGCTGAAAAAAGAATCGGATCTGGATTACAAGAAGTATTTCAATCGGTTTTTCCAATTAGTGACTTTTCCGGCAAATCACAGCTTGAATTTTTCCGCTATGACTTCGATGCACCTAAGTACGATGTTGAGGAATGTAAGCAACGGGGCATGACCTTTGCGGCACCTCTCCGTGTCACTTTCCGTTTGGTTGTATGGGATATAGACGAAGATACAGGATCTAAATCTATTCGCGACATAAAAGAACAAGAAGTTTACATGGGGGATATTCCCCTCATGACCGTCAATGGTACGTTTATTATTAACGGGATTGAGCGCGTCGTCGTTTCTCAAATGCACCGTTCGCCTGGTGTTTTCTTTGACCATGATAGTGGTAAGTCTCACTCATCCGGGAAATACTTATTCTCAGCGCGTGTTATACCTTACCGTGGATCATGGCTAGACTTTGAATTTGATGCGAAGGACATTGTTTATTCTCGTATTGATCGTAAAAGAAAGCTGCCAGTCACGACCTTCCTCATGGCATTAGATAATGAAGCGACCGTAAAAAAGCGACAAGCTGCTGAAGAGAAGGGCGAAAAGCTTGACCCTATCGATGCTCAAGGCATGACGCGAGAAGAGATTTTGAGTACATTCTACGGTGTCGTTGACTATATTAAAGCAAAAAAGCACTGGAAAACGAAGTTTCGTCCAGACACAGTCAAAATTGGTAAGCTTACGCATGACTTAGTGAATGCGTCCACGGGGAAAGTTGTAGCGGCTGAAGGCGCTAAAATGAACCTAAAATTCGCGCGTAAGCTTCAAACCGAAGGTCTTGAAGAAGTCCAGGTTAATGAAGAGGATTTATTGGGCTGTTATGTTGCCTATGACCTCATTAACGAAAAGACAGGTGAAGTTTATGCTGAGGCTGGCGATGAAATTTCAGCTGAGTTACTTGAAACTTTAGAAAGTGCTGGCGTTAAATCAATACCAACGCTCGATATCGATCACGTTAACGTGGGAGCTTATTTGCGCAATACGTTGATGGCAGATAAGAACATGTCGCGTGAAGATGCATTGATTGATATTTACCGGATATTGCGTCCAGGTGAGCCACCAACCATTGAAGGGGCTGAAAATCTCTTTAAATCTCTGTTCTTTGATTCAGAGCGTTATGACTTGTCGTCTGTGGGTCGTGTCAAGATGAACTCACGTCTAGGTCTTGAAACACCGGATACAGTTCGCGTTTTACAGAAAGCTGATGTTCTCTCTATCATCAAAGTTCTTTTGGACTTGAAAGATGGACGCGGAAGTATTGACGATATCGATAACCTCGGAAATCGTCGTGTACGTTCAGTGGGTGAGCTTTTGGAAAACCAATACCGTGTTGGCCTTTCTCGTATGGAGCGCGCAATTCGCGAAAGAATGAGTTCTGTTGAAATTGATACGGTGATGCCGCACGATTTGATTAACGCAAAACCTGCTGCTGCTGCCGTCCGTGAATTCTTCGGGACATCACAATTGTCTCAATTTATGGACCAAACGAACCCGCTTTCTGAAATTAACCACAAGCGTCGTTTGTCAGCCTTAGGCCCAGGTGGTTTAACAAGAGATCGAGCAACCTTTGAAGTTCGTGACGTCCATCCAACCCATTATGGTCGTATCTGTCCGATTGAGACCCCAGAAGGTCCAAACATTGGGTTGATCAACTCACTTGCGACCTATGCACGTGTTAATAAGTATGGTTTCATTGAAACGCCATACCGTAAGGTTATTAATGGAAAAGTCACGAAAGAGATTATCTATTTAACAGCAATGGATGAAAGTAAGCATACGATTGCGCAGGCAAACGCTGAATTAAATAAAGATAACTCCTTTATGTCAGACTTCGTGAGCTGTCGTCGTAACGGTGAATTCATCGTAGCACCCGCTGCTGAAATTGATTTGATGGATATTTCACCTAAACAGATCGTATCCGTTGCGGCGTCCCTTATTCCTTTCATTGAAAATGACGACGCGAACCGTGCTTTGATGGGCTCGAACATGCAACGACAAGCTGTTCCATTGCTCAGGTCAGAAGCCCCGTTCGTTGGAACAGGTATGGAAGGCCCCGTAGCACGAGATTCAGGTGTTGCTGTTGTTGCGAAACGAGCTGGAATCATTGATCAAGTCGATGCATCACGTATCGTTGTTCGTGTGACCGATGAAAGTGCGATGACGACAAGTAACGTTGATATCTTCAACCTTTGGAAATTTCAAAGATCTAACGATAAGACCTGCGTCAACCAAAAGCCTCTCGTTAAAGTCGGAGACAAGGTAGAGAAGGGGGACATCATTGCTGATGGTCCTTGTATGAACTTAGGAGAGCTTGCTCTCGGTTCCAATGCCTTGGTCGCTTTCGTTTCCTGGAATGGATATAACTTTGAAGACTCCATCATTATTTCTGAGCGGATTGTTAAGGATGATATCTTTACCTCAATTCACATTGAAGAATTTGAATTGTCTGCACGAGATACAAAACTCGGAAACGAAGAAATTACCCGCGATATTCCAAACGTCGGTGATGAAGCTTTGCGTCACTTGGATGAAGCCGGCATCGTCTACATCGGTGCTGACGTTAAGCCAGGTGATATCCTCGTTGGTAAGGTAACCCCTAAAGGTGAAACACCGTCAACGCCGGAAGAAAAGCTATTACGCGCTATCTTTGGTGAGAAAGCATCCGACGTAAGAGATACTTCATTGAGATTGCCTCCTGGAGTCCAGGGAACCATCGTTGATGTACGGGTTTTCTCTCGCCGTGGTGTTGAGAAGGATGAACGTTCTCTCGCGATTGAACGGGCTGAAATCGAACGTTTGGCGAAAGATCGTGATGCGGAAAGGTCAATTCTAGACCGTAACTTCTACGCGTCCCTTGAAGAGCTCTTGATGGGTCAAAAGGTCACAAGTGCACCTGCTGGTGTGAAAAAAGGGACAAAAGTTACAAAAGCTGTCCTCGATTCACTCTCAAAAGGACAATGGCGTCAAATCACTGTTGAAGATGATGCTGTCATGTCAGCACTTGAGTCAGCGAAGCAATATCATGATGAGCGTGTAACGTTCCTTCAAGCGCGTTTTGAAGATAAAGTTGAAAAGCTGCGCCGTGGAGACGAGTTGCAAACAGGTGTTCTCAAGAAAGTCGTTGTGTTCGTCGCTGTGAAGCGTAAGCTTCAGCCAGGAGATAAGATGGCAGGACGTCACGGAAACAAGGGCGTTGTCTCTCGTATTGTTCCCATTGAAGACATGCCACATCTTGAAGATGGAACGCCCGTTGATATCGTCCTGAACCCGCTTGGACTGCCGTCTCGTATGAACGTCGGACAAATCCTTGAAACCCACTTAGGGTGGGCGGCAGCTGGACTTGGGCGTCAAATTAATGATGCGCTTTCCAAAATGGCCATCGAAGACCATAAGGATATTGGTCTCTTAAGAACAACTCTTGATCATGTGTATGAAGATGATCAAATTGTTAAAGATATCAAAGCCATGTCAGACGATGAAGTTGTTGAACTTGCGACGAACCTAACCGCTGCGGTTCCAATGGCAACCCCCGTCTTTGACGGAGCTCATGAAGCTGATGTGAATCATCAGTTGAAGAAAGCTAACCTTGATACGAGTGGTCAAGTCACCTTGATTGATGGCCGTTCAGGTGAACCTTTTGATCGTAAAGTCACAGTTGGGTACATGTATATGCTTAAACTGCACCATCTTGTGGACGATAAGATCCATGCGCGTTCCGTGGGTCCATACAGCCTTGTGACGCAGCAACCGCTGGGTGGTAAGGCACAGTTCGGTGGTCAACGATTCGGGGAAATGGAAGTCTGGGCACTTGAAGCTTACGGCGCTTCATATACCCTACAGGAAATGCTGACGGTTAAGTCAGACGACGTTTCCGGTCGTACAAAAGTTTACGAATCCATCGTTCGTGGCGATGATAACTTTGAATCAGGTATTCCTGAATCCTTCAACGTGCTTATGAAAGAGCTTCGCTCTTTGGGCTTGAATGTAGAATTAGGAAAAAATGAATAGTCATTTAGGAGAACGGCATGCGTGATGTAATGAATCTCTTTGGGCAAGTCACAGGACCCCAGCATTTTGATGATATCAGAATTGCGATAGCAAGTCCTGAACAGGTGCGCTCATGGTCCTTTGGTGAAATAAAAAAGCCAGAGACGATTAACTATCGGACATTTAAACCAGAGAGGGACGGGCTATTCTGTGCCCGTATTTTTGGTCCTATCAAGGATTACGAATGTTTGTGCGGTAAGTACAAGCGCATGAAATATCGCGGAATTATCTGCGAAAAGTGCGGAGTTGAAGTCACGCTCACAAAAGTACGTCGTGAACGTATGGGCCACATTGAGCTTGCCTCTCCGGTCGCGCATATCTGGTTTACGAAGTCACTTCCAAGTCGTATTGGCCTCCTTTTAGACATGATGTTGAAGGATCTTGAAAAGGTTCTTTATTTTGAAAATTACATCGTAACTGAGCCAGGCCTTACAACACTCAAACGGGGTCAACTTCTTGGAGAAGAAGAATACTATCGCTATCAAGACGAATTTGGTGTTGATGCGTTCGAAGCCAGCATCGGTGCTGAAGCTTTGCGCGATATGCTCAAAGGTATCGATCTTGAAAAAGAACAAGCTCAACTTCGTGAAAATCTATTTGAGACTAAATCTGAGCTTAAGCGTAAAAAGTACGTAAAACGCTTGAAATTAGTTGAAGCCTTCATTAATTCTGGAAGTCGCCCAGAGTGGATGATTATGGAAGTGATTCCTGTGATTCCGCCGGAACTTCGTCCATTGGTTCCCCTCGATGGTGGACGTTTCGCAACGTCAGATCTGAATGATCTCTATCGTCGTGTGATTAACAGAAACAATCGTTTGAAGCGCTTGATTGAGCTTCGCGCCCCTGACATTATCGTACGCAACGAAAAGAGAATGCTTCAAGAATCAGTAGATGCGCTCTTTGATAACGGACGTCGTGGACGTGTTATCACGGGGACGAACCGTCGTCCATTAAAGTCACTCTCTGATATGTTGAAGGGGAAACAAGGTCGTTTCCGTCAAAACCTTCTCGGAAAGCGTGTGGACTATTCAGGTCGTTCCGTTATCGTCGTAGGTCCTGAACTTAAGCTTCACCAATGTGGTTTGCCTAAGAAAATGGCGCTTGAGCTCTTTAAGCCCTTTATTTACTCACGTCTTGAACGCTACGGCCTTGCAAACACGATTAAGGCTGCAAAGCGGATGGTCGAAAAAGAACGTCCTGAAGTGTGGGATATCTTAGAAGAAGTCATTCGTGAGCACCCCGTTTTGCTTAACCGCGCGCCAACCTTGCACCGTCTTGGAATTCAAGCGTTTGAACCTGTTCTGATTGAAGGGAAGGCGATTCAGTTGCACCCTCTCGTCTGTACAGCCTACAACGCTGACTTTGACGGAGACCAAATGGCCGTTCACGTGCCGTTGTCTCTAGAAGCCCAGCTCGAAGCGCGTGTGTTGATGATGTCGACAAACAACATCCTTCACCCTGCGAACGGTAAGCCGATTATTACGCCATCAAAGGACATCGTTCTTGGTCTTTACTATCTGACGATGGATAGGGAAGGGGAGCTTGGCGAGGGGACTGTATTTGGGACTCTCTATGAAATTGAACAAGCTCTTAACAACAAGACTGTTTCCCTTCACGCCCGTATTACGGCACGTTATGAATCAATTGATGAAAAAGGAAATAAAGTTATCCAACGCGGTCTGACAACGCCAGGTCGCATGCTGTTATGGGATATTATGCCTAAACATCAAGGGGTTAAGTTTGAAGTTATTAACCAGCTTTTGACTCAAACTGAAATTTCCAAAATTGTTGACATGGTCTACCGTAACTGTGGTCAGAAAGATGCTGTTATCTTCTCCGATCGTTTGATGGGCCTTGGATTCAAGTATGCAACCGTATCCGGAATCTCATTCGGTAAGGATGACCTTAAGGTTCCTGAAGAAAAGAAGAAACTCGTTGCGGATACCCGTGAGACAATTGGTGAATACCAACAACAGTACATGGACGGTTTGATCACCAATGGTGAACGGTACAACAAGGTAACGGACGCTTGGACACAGTGTACAGAAAAAGTCGCCGACGCCATGATGAAGGATATCTCTGAGATTAAACCAGGTGAGCCGGTGAACTCTGTTTACATGATGGCCCATTCTCGTGCGCGTGGTTCTGCTGCCCAAATGCGTCAGTTGGCTGCCATGAGAGGCTTGATTGCTAAAACATCTGGTGAAATTATCGAGACACCCATTATTTCGAACTTCAAGGAAGGACTTAACGTTCTTGAATACTTCAACTCGGCTCACGGAGCGCGTAAGGGACTGACGGACACAGCTTTGAAAACGGCGAACTCTGGATACCTAACCCGTCGTCTTGTTGACGTTGCTCAAGATTGTATCATTGTTGAAAACGATTGCGGTACGGAAAAAGGTCTTACGATTCGTGCGGTTATTGAGGGTGGTGAAGTGATTACGCCTCTCGGTGATCGGATTTTGGGACGTACGGCGGCTGTCGATATTGTTGATCCTATCGCGAACAAAATTATCGTGCAAGCAGGCGTTCTTATCGAAGAATCCCATGTTGAGGCGTTAGAAAAGACAAGCGTTGACGAAGTCCTCATTCGCTCAGTTCTGACATGTGAAACGAAAGACGGCATTTGTGGAAAATGTTATGGCCGTGACTTGGCCCGCGGTACACCTGTTAATATCGGTGAAGCCGTTGGTGTTATCGCAGCGCAATCAATCGGTGAACCAGGAACCCAGCTGACCATGAGAACCTTCCACATCGGAGGTGCAGCACAGCTTGCTGTTGAGCAATCCAGTGTTGAAGCCTCAGTTGAAGGGTCAATTCTCATCAAAAACCGGAGTGTTGTCAAAAACAGTGCGGGTGAGAACATCGTGATGAGCCGTTATTCTGAAATGAGTATCTTGGACAAGAACAGTCTTGAGCGAGCGAGCTATAAGCTTCCTTACGGTGCCCGTTTGCTCGTCGATGATGGAGAAAAGGTAAAGCCTGGCCATAAGCTTGCAGATTGGGATCCTTATACACTTCCCATTATTTCAGAAGTCGGCGGCGTTGTTCACTATGTCGACTTGGTCGAAAGCTTGTCTATCCGTGAAGCTGTCGATGAATCCACGGGGCTCACAAAACGCGTTGTCGCAGACTGGAAACAGTATGCAAGAGCTGCAGAACTTAAACCACGTCTTGTCTTGCGGGATAAGGATGGTAACCCACTCCTTTTCGCAAATGGTGCAGAGGCTCGTTACTTCTTGTCCGTAGATGCGGTTCTTGTTGTTGAAAACAACCAGACCATTCAAGCGGGTGACGTCTTGACGCGTGTTCCTCGTGAATCCACGAAGACACGTGACATTACAGGAGGTCTTCCTCGTGTGGCTGAGCTCTTCGAAGCCCGTCGTCCAAAGGATGCTGCTATTATCAGTGAAATCGATGGGCGGATCGAATTTGGTAAAGATCATAAAACCAAGCGTCGTCTTCTCCTCGTCCCAGACGATGAGACAATGCCACCCGTTGAATACTTAATTCCAAAAGGAAAGCATATCACCGTTCAAGAAGGTGAACGCGTGAAGGCCGGTGACATTCTTATGGACGGAAACATGGTTCCTCATGATATCTTGCGTATTCTCGGCATTGAGCCACTCGCGAGATATCTGATTAACGAAATCCAAGAAGTTTACCGTTTGCAGGGTGTTCCTATCAACGATAAGCACATTGAAGTGATCGTACGGCAAATGATGCAAAAGGTTGAAATCACCGATCCTCGTGAGACAACGTTCTTACTCGGTGAACAGGTTGATCGCGCTGAATTTGCTGAAGTAAACGCACAAGCCGTAGCCGAAGGACGTCGTCCTGCGGACTGTCATGCGGTTCTTCAAGGAATCACAAAGGCCAGCTTGCAGACCAAGTCCTTCTTCTCTGCAGCCTCCTTCCAAGAGACAACACGTGTTCTTACAGAAGCCGCCGTCTCCGGTAAGGTTGACGAACTCAAGGGCCTGAAAGAAAACATCATCGTTGGTCGCTTGATTCCTGTTGGAACAGGCAGCGTGGTCAATCGCTTGAAGCAAATTGCGGCAGATCGTGATCAAGTCGTGATCAACGATAAAGCAGCAAAGACAGCAGCCCTAACCCACGCCGCTCAAGACGAACAAGTCATGCAGCAATAAATTCTTCACCTCTCCCCTGTGTGGGAGAGGTCGACGCGCAGCGGCGGGTGAGGGGGTTCTTCTATCATGTGTTAGGTTTTTACAAATTTGACCCATTAGAGAAAATCTGCTAAAAATAAGCAGATAATCAAATAATTGATTATTTCAATAATGGAGAACGAAAATGAAAAAATTTTTGCTAAGTAGTGCGATATTATTTGCGTTGGTAACACCTGCCAGTGCGAATGATGGTCATTGCCCTAATTCAGGTGAGCTAACAAAAATCTTGAAAACAAAAGAAACAGACCTTGGGACTAAGGGCTTTACATTTGACTTCGAGTCAAAAAATCAAGCCGGAACAAGTACGGATAAGTGGGAAGCAAGTAATATTACACTTATCGGAAAAGGTTCCTTGGATGAGGCCCTTAGCTTACCCGTAAACTATAATACAAAACCAAATGATTCAAGTTGGTGCCTTGCACAATTTACTCATGACGGAGCAAACAAGTTAACAATTCATCTCAAAAAAGTTAACAAGTAGACTGAACCACCAGTCTCAACGATGAACGGCCCCTAGTGGGGCCGTTTTTGTAACGGTATGAGGATCTAATGTTTAGGGAACGCAACGCTCCCACCAGCGTCATCCCACTGCCATTAAGTTAAGCAAAACAGCCCACCACCTGGGTCGTCCTGGGAATGAGAATTTCTTGAGCTTTGCTCAAGATTTCTCATTGCCCGGGATCCAGGAGCAAAACTATTGCGTAAGCAATACAACGCTCCTTTATAAAGAAAATCATTGCATTCCTACGGAATGAATTATTAGCCCTGGATCCCCGACCCGCGCTTCGCGCTCTCGAGGACGACCCCAGCGGGGGAGGGCTTTCCCTTAACTTAATGGCAGTGGGATGACGCCCCGGCTGGGCTGGGGTGTCTCTACTGTTTTGCTGCGTTTACAGTGCGTTTGTGACCGTCCTTCACATTTATAGACTCATGAGTATAATACTCTAGAGTATATAAAATGAGGGAGTCTACTTCTGCTCCGCTCTTGACTGATTTTCCTTTTGCATCAGCTCAAAACTTGAAAGACCCGCCTCGTTCGCACGATTGATCAAGTCAATAGCACCTTTATAATTCTTAGCAACAGCGGCTTTTATAAAGGAATCAAATCGCTCCTGATCTTTCAAATGACGACAACAAACTCGCGCAGCACAATACTCCATAAATCCGCTCGAATCCAAGGGTATTCCCAGTGATAAGTAACGAAGAGCTTCATTATAATCACTCGTATCCAAATATAATTTTGCTATGTGCACAAATAACATTCTCGGGTTTTGTTGTAATGGCATATTTATTGTGTTTTCATCAATACCAAATTGTCTTGCTTTAATCCGCCAAAGACCCTGCACTGCCTCCAAGTGGCCTTTCAATAGTGCACTTTCATAATAGGGTATCGCTCTATTCACACTTCCCATCTCCTCAAAACAAGCAGCTATGCAGTGTAGCGAAGCACCTCTACCGTCCTTTTTCATTTGCTCAATGATGCCTTGCATCTTTTTATCATCATTAACTTGATGATAGAGTTTCAAAAGATTACGTAAGGCAAATATTTTGTAGTCATCAATGTTTTGTAGCGAATGATCTTGAGCCATCGCTGCTGCTATTTCAGCAGCATCGCCGTAGAAGTGTTCAAAATTATTTTCATTATATTTAGTAAATTCATCAGAGCGATTACTGAAAGATAATAGTCGGAGTAAATAACTTTCTACTTCTTTTACATGTTCAGGATGAAAACCAAAGACTCTTTCCTGTGATTTCATTTCAAACATGTCAACCAAGTGGTGTAATACCACCATCGTAGGGCAAAAACTGAACGCATTACTCGCGAGATATCTCAGAACAGCAAGTTTAGTTTTAAAAGTTTTATCCGTATTGAAATAATTTCTCGCCTCATCCTCATCTTTTAAAAGAATCTCGACTTTGTGTGATCCATTAAACGGTATAAGTCGTCTTCCAGGCTCCTTCAGAGCAAGCACAGGCTTGGCAACGCGCTCCCAAACTGTAGTTGCGATATTTTCACAATCATCATGGCGAGACGCATTGGATGTGACTAAATGAGCCAAATTCACAAGATAATCTGGATTAGGTGTCCTTCTGATGAGTTGCTTTACAACCTCAGCCCATAAATCCATATCCACTTTACCCATTCTATGCTTCACAGGAAATGATTCATTCGGAAAAGCTCTAGCTAAAAAGTCATCTTTAGACGTATATTTATCAATTAATTTTGAATATAGGATCATTTCTAAAGCGAGAGGGTCAAGTCGTCGCGTATATTCTCTTAAATCTTCGTTGAATTTACCGGCAACTTTACCGCCAGCTTTCAGCAGTTCTTCCTGATTAAAAAAAGGACTCACCTGATGACGTTGGACAGTCCAAAAGGAAGCCATTAAAGGGTGAATAGATGCGTAATATTGGGCCCGATGGGTATAGAAATTTGATTCAGTTTGATCAAATAAAGTTTTGTCCATTTCGTGACAATCGCGAACACCACTGAAGCAGTCGTGTAATAAGTCCTCTCTCATGAGATGGGAAAGTGTAAATCTTCGATTGTTGAATGGTCCCTCAAGCTTAAATGGGACGGCAATAACAGCACCAAGAAAGCAGTTACTTTCACTTATAGAATGAGGACGCTTTTTGATGAGCTCTTCTCCCAGCGCCAAGAACTGTGTATTCGTTGAAAACAATACAATAAAATCCCGTAGAGATAATAAGTTCCCAACACCTGCCCATAGATCTCGGTGCACTTTTCCCCAAATCTTAGGAGCTTCAGGTAATGACGCAACCAGCTCCGTATTATGAGTTTTGATTTTCTTTCTTTTGTCTTGAAGTAGTAAACGCTTTTTACTCGGTTGCGATATCTTAACTTTCTTTTCTACTCTATTATCCGGATCGACCACTTCATTACGATCATTCTTTCCAGCAGAAGCTGTTGAAAGAATCGATGTGCCGAGAAGAAGCGACAGTGACAACGCAAGTGCAACATTAGATTTAAACATAATATACTCCTAATTTAAAAGATACTATACATTAAATAGTATCGCATTTGAAATTAGTCAATATGTAAAGTAAAAAAATCAGTTTCTGTCTTTCTGAACACTGAACACTGAACACTGAACACTGTTAATTGCCCATATCCTCCCCCAGGGATTGACGAATTTCAGATGTATGTCATCCTGACCTCGATAGATTGGGAAGGAAGCATGGATGTGTGGAGTTCCCAGTATATTATGCGGAATGAGCTTTTTGAAGCGAATTTCGGGGAGGTCTAAAGCGCGCAAGACCCCGGATTTCCTAGAATGGCAAAACCCGTGCAAAGCAGGAGAGGGAGGCGTCAATTTATACCCTGATCTTCCCTACACTGCGGTGTTGCAACACCATTTTTGTATAAGGAAGGGGAAAAAAGAAGGAAAGATAGAAAAGACATCGTTCAATACATCAAAAGAAAATATAAGGTTTCAGTTTCAAGTAAGTTACTGATTATAAAGAAAGAAAATAGTTGCATGATACATACAACTTTCTAAATGTATACCCTGAGAAGTCCATGAGGTGAGATTCGATACCCTACAGCCAAGTCTATTGCCTATCCAGGCTCCTCCAGCAAGTCTTAATTCTGTAAGTTCACATGAAGAGAATGCTTGACTCCAAAATTTCCTCGGATTAATATCCGCCCGTCATTACAGAGTTGGTGGTAGGCAAACCGTCTAAACGCTGCTCGGAATTTGGCATAAAGTTATAACTTGTATTTTATATGGCTGAGGGCTATGCTTCGCCATAAATTTGAACACCATGTGAAAGGAAACGGTTTTAATGCCGACGATTAACCAATTGATCAGGAAGCCACGGCAGGAAAAGAGTGAGCGTAACACAGTTCCTGCCTTGCAAGGAAACCCGCAAAAGCGCGGCGTTTGTACGAGGGTTTTTACAATGACACCGAAAAAGCCTAACTCGGCTTTGCGGAAGGTTGCTCGTATTCGTTTGACCAATGGTTTTGAAGTCTCAGGTTATATTCCGGGTGAAGGTCACAACCTCCAAGAGCACTCCGTTGTGCTGATTCGTGGAGGCCGTGTACGCGACTTGCCAGGTGTTCGTTATCATATTATCCGCGGTACTCTCGATACCCAAGGCGTTGCAAAACGTAAACAGGGTCGTTCGAAGTACGGCGCAAAGCGTCCGAAGTAGGAGAACTGAAATATGTCTAGAAGGCACAAAGCTGAGAAACGACCCGTAATGCCAGACGCCAAGTATGGTGATGTCGTTGTCTCAAAATTTATGAGTTGTCTTATGTATGAAGGCAAAAGATCAGTCGCTGAAAACATTGTTTACGGAGCACTGGATCAAGTCAAAACAAAGACAGGCGGAGATTCTATCCAACTTTTCCATGAGGCGCTTGAAAATGTGAAGCCTTCAGTTGAAGTTCGCTCACGCCGAGTCGGGGGTGCGACCTACCAAGTTCCCGTTGAAGTTCGGACGGAAAGAGCGCAAGCCTTAGGAATTCGCTGGATCATTAACAGTACACGGAATCGGTCTGAAACAACGATGACCGCACGCCTTGCTGCAGAGCTCATGGACGCTGCTAACAATCGTGGGGCTGCTGTGAAAAAGCGCGAAGATACACACAAGATGGCAGAGGCTAACAAAGCCTTCTCCCACTTTAGATGGTAAGGGGTTATTAAGATGTCACGTCAAACTCCCCTTGAGAAATATCGCAATATCGGCATTATGGCCCATATTGATGCAGGGAAGACCACAACAACCGAACGCGTATTGTATTATACCGGAAAGTCCCACAAAATTGGTGAAGTCCACGAAGGGGCTGCAACCATGGACTGGATGGAGCAAGAGCAAGAACGCGGTATTACGATTACGTCTGCCGCGACAACGTGCTTCTGGAATAACCACCGTATTAACATTATTGACACACCCGGTCACGTGGACTTCACAATTGAAGTTGAGCGTTCATTGCGCGTTCTTGACGGTGCTGTTGCTGTATTTGACTCTGTTGCAGGTGTTGAGCCTCAATCTGAAACAGTTTGGCGTCAGGCTGACAAATATCACGTCCCCCGCATTTGTTTTGTCAACAAAATGGACAGAATCGGTGCAAACTTCTTCCGTACAGTCGATATGATCATCGATCGTCTGGGAGCTGTGCCGCTCGTCATGCATCTGCCTATTGGATCTGAAGCTGACTTTACCGGCCTTGTTGATCTCGTCCAAATGAAAGCGATTCGTTGGAAAGATGAGACGATGGGCGCCGAATATGTTATCGAAGAAATCCCTGAAAATTTAAAGGCTCAAGCAGCTGAATACCATGCAAAGCTTGTTGAGACAGCCGTTGAGCAGGACGACACGGCTCTTGAAGCTTACCTTGCTGGAGAAGAGCCATCCATTGAAACGTTGAAGAAGTGTATTCGTAAAGGAACTTTAGGCGCGAAATTTGTTCCTATCCTCTGTGGATCTGCCTTTAAGAACAAAGGCGTACAGCCTCTCCTTGATGCTGTCGTTGATTTCCTTCCATCCCCACTCGATATCGGAGACGTAAAGGGTGAGTCCCTTGATGGCGAGACAGAAATTATCCGCAGCCCATCTGACGATCAACCGTTTGCTGGGCTTGCCTTTAAAATAATGACGGATCCATTTGTAGGATCTCTCTCATTCGTTCGTGTTTATTCGGGAGTTCTGACCTCAGGATCTTACACCTTAAATTCAATTAAGGATGAAAAGGAACGTGTTGGCCGTATGCTTCTCATGCATGCAAACTCACGCGAAGATATTAAGGAAGCACGAGCTGGTGATATTGTGGCCTTGTGTGGTTTAAAGAATACGACCACGGGCGATACACTTTGCGATCCAAATAAGCCCATGATTCTTGAACCTATGATTTTCCAAGAGCCTGTGATCGAAATGGCAGTTGAGCCAAAAACGAAGGCAGACCAAGAAAAGATGGGTATTGCCTTATCTCGTCTTGCAGCAGAAGATCCGACATTCCGAGTCTCGACAGATTTTGAATCAGGTCAAACAATCATAAAGGGAATGGGCGAGCTCCATCTCGATATTAAAGTCGATATTATGCGTCGTGACTATAAAGTCGATGTTAATGTGGGTGAACCGCAAGTGGCTTACCGCGAAACGATTACGAAGAAGGCAGAAGTCGATTACACGCACAAAAAGCAAACCGGTGGTGCCGGGCAGTTTGCGAGAATCAAACTTCGCTTTGAACCTCAAGAACCAGGCGTTGGGTATATATTTAAGAACTCAATCGTTGGAGGATCTGTTCCAAAGGAATACATTCCAGGCGTTGAAAAGGGATTGCTTCAAGCAAGCCAAGCCGGTGTTATTGCCGGGTTCCCTATGATTGACTACATGGTAACGTTGTATGACGGTGCCTACCATGATGTGGACTCAAGTGTGCTTGCTTTCGAAATTGCAGCACGTGCTGCCTTCCGCGAAGGTATTCCAAAGGCTGATCCTCGACTTCTAGAACCAATCATGAAGGTTGAAGTTGTGACGCCAGAAGAGTATATGGGTGATATCATTGGTGACTTGAATAGTCGCCGTGGTCAAGTTGCAGGCATGGATCAACGTGGAAATGCCAGAGTTATAGATGCTTTCGTTCCCCTTGCATCTATGTTTGGATATGTCAGTACTCTGCGCTCAATGAGCCAAGGACGGGCCCAGTTCACAATGACCTTTGATCATTATGAGCAAGTTCCCCAGCATGTCGCTGATGAAGTTAAGACTAAATACGCATAGAAACGGAGAGAGAAAATGGCAAAAGAGAAATTTGAGAGAAATAAACCGCATTGTAACATCGGAACGATTGGTCACGTTGACCATGGTAAGACGACGCTAACAGCGGCGATCACGAAGGTATTGTCAGAGGTTGGTGGCGCAAGCTTCACAGCTTACGACCAAATCGACAAGGCGCCTGAAGAAAAAGCACGTGGAATCACGATTTCAACAGCCCACGTTGAGTATGAGACAAAAAATCGTCACTATGCGCACGTTGACTGTCCAGGACACGCTGACTACGTCAAAAATATGATCACAGGTGCGGCTCAGATGGACGGAGCGATCCTTGTTGTGTCAGCTGCTGACGGTCCTATGCCTCAAACACGTGAGCACATCCTTCTTGCACGGCAAGTCGGTGTTCCTGCTCTCGTTGTATTCATGAACAAGGTTGACCAAGTTGATGACCCAGAATTGCTTGAACTCGTTGAGATGGAAATCCGTGAGCTTCTTTCATCCTACGGTTTCCCAGGTGATGATATTCCTATCATTAAGGGATCTGCTCTTTGCGCTCTTGAAGGCCGTGAAGATCCAATCGGAAAAGATGCGATTAACGAGCTGATGACTGCAGTGGATACTTATATTCCACAACCAGAACGCGCGATTGACAAACCATTCCTGATGCCAATTGAAGACGTTTTCTCAATTTCAGGACGTGGAACGGTTGTGACCGGACGTGTTGAGAGCGGCGTTGTTAAAGTTGGAGAAGAGTGCGAAATTATCGGCCTCAAGCCAACAGTGAAGACAGTTGTAACCGGCGTTGAAATGTTCCGTAAGCTTCTTGACCAAGGTCAAGCCGGAGACAACGTTGGAGCGCTTCTTCGTGGAACAAAACGTGAAGATGTTGAACGTGGTCAAGTTTTGGCAAAGCCAGGATCCATCACACCACACACAAACTTCAAGTGTGAAGCTTACATCCTGAAAAAGGAAGAGGGCGGACGCCACACTCCATTCTTTGGAAACTACCGTCCACAGTTTTACTTCCGTACAACGGACGTAACCGGAACGGTAAAGCTACCAGATGGCGTTGAAATGGTTATGCCAGGTGACAACGTAACGATGGAAGTCGAATTGATTGCACCGATTGCGATGAATGATGGTCTCCGTTTCGCAATCCGTGAAGGCGGCCGTACAGTTGGCGCAGGCGTCGTTGCTTCAATTGTGAAGTAGTTTAGTTATCCGTGCTCAATTGGGGTGCACGAAAAGGAAGTAAAAATGAGTGAAAACCAAAATATACGTATACGCCTTCAGGCCTATGACTATCGTGTCTTAGACCAGTCGACGAGTGAAATTGTCAATACAGCGAAGAGAACGGGCGCAAAAGTTTGCGGTCCTATTCCCCTTCCGACTGATATTGAAAAGTTTTGCGTATTGCGCGGACCCCATATTGACAAAAAGTCTCGTGAGCAGTTCGAAATGAGAACGCACAAGAGACTTTTGGATATTACGGAATGGTCACCTCAGACAGTTGATGCTTTGATGAAGCTCGACCTGCCTGCTGGTGTTGATGTTGAAATTAAACTCTAGGGGCACCCAGAAATGCGTACAGGCTTGATCGCTGAAAAATTAGGGATGACTCGACTCTTAACTGAGAAGGGCGAGCATATTCCCATAACACTTCTGAAGGTGGATAACTGTCAGGTTGTGGCTACAAAAACGACTGAGAAGGACGGCTATACTGCTTTGCAGTTGGGCGTTGGACTCGCAAAAGTGAAACGTGTTTCAAACTCAATGCGCGGACACTATGCAAAAGCAAAAGTGGAACCAAAGAGGAAACTCGTTGAATTTCGTGTCGCAGAAGACGCTATTCTCAATGTAGGTGACCAACTCTCTGTAGAGCATTTCCTGAACGGTCAATATGTTGATGTGGTCGGTACATCTGTCGGTAAAGGTTTTGCTGGTGTGATGAAAAGACATAACTTTGGTGGACTTCGTGCGAGCCATGGTGTGTCAGTCTCTCACAGAAGCCACGGTTCTACCGGACAAAGGCAAGATCCAGGTAAAGTCTTTAAAGGCAAGAAAATGGCAGGTCACATGGGTGATACTCGCGTGACAGTGCAAAATCTTGAAGTCGTCTTAACCGACCCGGTCAATGGCTTTATTGGTATTAAGGGTGCTATTCCTGGAAGTGCCGGAAGCTATGTTTTGATCCAAGATGCTGTGAAGAGAAAAGCACCAAAAGGCCTTCCTTATCCTGCAGCTCTCATGAATGCGCCATCACAAAAGCCAGAAACGGCAGCTCCTGTTGAACAAGCTCCAACAGAGTCAGCAAGTCCTGAGCAAGAACCAACTGTTGAGGCAGAGTAAGATGAAGTATGAAGTTAAAAATTTTGATAATAAAAAAGTAGGCGAGATTCAGATTAATCCTGAAATCTTCTCTGCGCCACTCCGCCAAGATATCTTAGCAAGAATGGTCCATTGGCAACTCGCAAAGAGGCGCGCAGGGACACATTCAACAAAAGGTATCAGCCAAATTAGCGGCACAACACGGAAGCCATGGAAACAGAAAGGTACGGGTCGTGCGCGTGCTGGTAGCTTAAGGTCCCCTCAATTCCGTGGAGGTGCGACCATATTTGGACCTCTTCCGCGTGATCATGGGTATAAACTACCAAAGAAAGTGCGTCAGATTGCCTTAAAAACAGCCTTGTCCTCTAAAATTGCGAGTGGTGAGCTTCTTATTGTTGAAGACCTCAATGCAGGAACAACGAAGACAAAAGAGTTGATTCAGAAATTTAAAGCGATGGGGTTACGTTCGGCCTTGATTATTGATGGCGCAGAGGTTAATAAAGACTTTGCACGTACGGCCGCCAATCTTCCGGGTGTTGACGTTCTTCCTCAACAAGGAATTAACGTCTATGACATTTTACGTCATGAGCACCTCGTATTGACGAAAGCTGCCATTGATAATTTAGAGAGCAGACTAAAATGAGTAAGGAAGCAAAGAAAAAATCGAGCCCAGTGACTGAAAGGCTCTATCAGGTGATTACATCTCCGATCGTGACTGAAAAGTCAACCCAGGGGAGTGAACATAATAAATTCACATTTAATGTTGCTTTAGATGCAACTAAACCTGAAATTAAAACGGCAATTGAGGAAATATTTAAAGTAAAAGTAAAGGCTGTAAATACTCTTCGTGTTAAAGGTAAAGTTAAGCGCTTCAAAGGAAGACTGGGCCAGAGATCAGATCGTAAAAAGGCCGTTGTAACTTTGGTTGAAGGAAGTTCAATTGATATTGGATCAGGATTATAAAAAATGAGTTTGAAACATTATAAACCAGTCAATTCTTCACAACGTGGTCTTATCCTCGTCGATAGAAGTGAGCTTTGGAAAGGGTCTCCTGTTAAGTCATTGACAGAAGGTCTGAAAAAAAGAGGCGGTCGTAACAACTTAGGTCGTATCACGACACACCATCAAGGTGGTGGACACAAGCGTCGTTACCGCTTAGTTGATTTCAAAAGAACAAAGCGTGATGTTCCTGCGATTGTTGAGCGTTTGGAGTATGACCCAAATCGCACAGCCTTTATTGCGCTCATAAAGTATACGGACGGAGAACAAAACTATATTTTGGCGCCGCAACGTCTTACAGCGGGTGATCAAGTTATTGCAGCGGAGAAAGCTGATATTAAACCAGGCAATGCGATGCCACTCAAGAGTATGCCTGTAGGAACGATTGTTCATAATGTGGAAATGAAGCCAGGTAAAGGCGGCCAGATGGCAAGATCAGCTGGTACATACATTCAGTTGGTCGGTCGAGATGGACCTGCTGCTATTCTAAAGCTGACTTCAGGTGAAGTCCGCAAGGTAAGCGGTGAATGCTTGGCAACAGTTGGGGCGCTTTCAAACCCCGATCAAAAGAACATCAATCTAGCAAAAGCTGGACGTTCACGTTGGTTAGGTATACGTCCTACAGTTCGAGGTGTTGCGATGAACCCAATCGATCACCCTCACGGTGGTGGTGAAGGAAGAACCTCAGGCGGCCGTCACCCATGTACACCTTGGGGTAAACCAACAAAAGGTAAGAAAACACGTAACAAAAAGAAAGCATCGTCTAGCCAAATCGTTAGACGTCGTAAGTAAGAGGAGCAAGGTAAGTGGCACGTTCAGTTTGGAAAGGACCTTTCATTGATGGTTATCTGCTTAAGAAAGCAGAGACAAGCCGTGAGTCAGGTCGCAAAGAAGTTATTAAATCGTGGTCGCGTCGGTCAACCATTTTGCCACAGTTTGTTGGTCTCACTTTTGGGGTTTACAATGGGCACAAATTTATACCGGTGCTTGTCACAGAAAATATGATTGGCCATAAGTTTGGTGAATTTTCACCAACACGTACATATTATGGACACTCAGCGGATAAGAAGGCGAAAAGAGGATAGAGATGTCAAAGCCAAAAACTCCCAGAAGTTTACCAGATCATTCAGCAATAGCAAAATTACAAATGGTTCGTGTGAGCCCACGTAAATTAAATCTTGTTGCGCAAATGATTCGTGGTAAAAAAGTAGGTAAGGCACTTGATAGTCTTACATTCTCGCCGAAAAGAATTGCAATTGAAGTCAAAAAGACGTTATTGTCAGCGATTGCTAATGCAGAAAACAATCACGGCCTAGATATTGATAGGTTGTATGTTTCAGAAGCTTCAGTGGGAAAAGCATTGGTGATGAAAAGATTAGATATTAGAGGACGAAGTAAGGCTGGGCGCATAACAAAGCCCTTCAGTCATCTTCGCATCATTGTTAGTGAAACTGGAGAAACGGCGTAATGGGTCAGAAGGTCAATCCAATAGGTTTACGGCTTGGGATCAACAGGACATGGGATTCCAGATGGTTTGCACGCCATGATTATGGTAAATTGCTCCATCAAGATTTGAAGCTTAGAGATTTTATCAAAGTTCGTCTTGCCCAGGCAGGCATTTCCAAGATTGTCATTGAGCGTCCTGCAAAGAAAGCACGCGTAACAATTCATACGGCACGTCCTGGAATCGTTATTGGTAAAAAAGGTGCTGATATTGAAAAGCTTAAAGCTGAGCTTTCCAAGATTGCTGGAACAGAGGTCAGCCTCAATATTCTGGAAATACGTAAACCAGAATTAGATGCTAAACTTGCAGCTGATTCAATTGCACAACAGCTTGAGCGTCGTGTTACGTTCCGCCGTGCAATGAAAAGAGCGATGCAATCTGCTATGAAGCTAGGCGCTAAGGGCATTCGTATTAATGTCAGTGGACGTCTTGGTGGATCAGAAATTGCAAGAATGGAATGGTACCGTGAAGGACAAGTGCCTTTGCATACTTTCCGTGCCGATATCGACTATGGTGAAGGAACGGCTAAGACAACTTACGGCACCATTGGGATAAAGGTTTGGATTTATAAGGGTGATATCATGGAGCATGATCCTATGGCTCTAGATAAAAGAAACGCCCAACACACAGTTAATCGTACGGCTAGTTAGAGGACCCGCGACACATGTTAGCGCCTAAAAAAACAAAATACAGAAAAGGCTTTAAGGGCCGGATTCACGGTAACGCTAAAGGCGGAACCAGCTTGAACTTTGGTGCATTTGGTCTAAAAGCCATTGCTCCTGAACGGGTAACAGCCCGCCAAATTGAAGCAGCGAGACGCGCTATTACGCGTCATATTAAGCGTGCAGGACGCGTATGGATAAGAATATTTCCAGACGTTCCTGTATCAGCGAAACCTGCTGAAGTTCGGATGGGAAGCGGTAAGGGGTCCACAGAATTTTGGGCCTGCCGCGTTCACCCAGGCCGTATCATGTTTGAACTTGACGGTGTGTCAGAGGAACTTGCAAAAGAAGCTTTTCAATTGGCGGCTGCAAAGTTACCACTGGCCACTAAATTTATCTCTCGAGATACAAGAGGAATTGAATAATGAAATGGCATGATATCAAACAGTTAGACGAAGCCACACTGAAGGCTAAGGTCATTGAATTGAGAAAAGAAACGATGGGACTTCGCTTTAAAAGAGCGACGTCTCAGATTGAAAAAACGCATCAATTTTCTAGTGCTCGTAAAACGATTGCGCGCATTAAAACGTTGTTGAGTCAGCGCACAAAGACAGTTTGAGGAGTTTCAGATGCCAAAGCGTGTTTTAAAAGGAACGATTGTCAGCGCAAAGTGCGATAAGACAGTAACGGTTAAGGTTGAGAGGCGTGTAAAGCACCCCCTTTACCATAAGTTTATTACACGGTCGAAAAAGTATGCGGCCCATGATGAACTAAATCGTTTTAAGGAAGGTGAAGAGGTTAGCATTAGAGAATGTAAGCCCATTTCAAAATCCAAGACGTGGGAAGTTGTTATTGAAGGAACTAGCTAATACAATTAGGTATTAGTAGGAAAGGAAGTAAACTATGATACAGATGCAAACCAACCTGAAGGTAGCCGATAATTCCGGTGCCCGTCGGGTGCAGTGCATCAAGGTTCTGGGTGGTTCTAAGCGTAAAACCGCATCAGTCGGCGATGTAATTGTTGTTTCCGTTAAAGACGCAATCCCTCGGGGTCGTGTTAAAAAGGGAGCCGTTCATCGGGCTGTTATTGTGCGTACTGCGAAAGAAATCCGGCGTCCTGATGGTACTGCGATTCGTTTTGATGATAATGCGGCAGTTCTTATTAACCAACAAGGTGAGCCTATTGGAACTCGTATTTTTGGTCCAGTCACACGTGAGCTCCGCGGTAAAGAGTTTATGAAGATTATTTCTCTTGCACCAGAGGTATTGTAATGACACAAAAATTTCGTATTAAAAAAGGTGACACTGTAAGTGTAATTACGGGTAGAGATAAGGGCCGCTCTGGCGTTGTCTTGAAAGTTTTACGTGAGGACAATCGACTGATTGTTCAAGGTGTTAATCTTGTAAAAAGACATCAAAAACAGTCTATGGGCAGTGAAGGTGGGATTATTGAAAAAGAAGCCTCACTCCATATTTCTAATGTGGCCCATATTGATCCAAAATCAAAGAAACCAACACGCGTTGGTATGAAATTCCTCAAAGACGGAAGTAAGGTACGAGTTGCCAAGCGTTCCGGCGAAACGATTGAGAGTTAGGGATAACATGGCACGTTTAAAAGAACATTATGAGAAAGTTCTCAAGCAAGCACTGGTCAAGGATATGGGATATACAAACCCTTTCCAAGCACCAAAGCTTGAGAAAATCGTGATTAACATGGGGCTTGGTGAAGCCGCACAAGATAACCGTAAGGCAGCAGGTGCTCTCGAAGAGCTCGCGCTTATTGCTGGACAAAAGCCAACGCTCACAAAGGCTAAGAAGTCAATTGCTGGCTTTAAGCTTCGTGAAGGCATGAACATTGGAGCACGTGTAACATTAAGGCGTGAGAGGATGTATGAATTCCTAGACCGCCTGGTAAACATTGCAATGCCTCGTATTCGTGACTTCCGTGGGATTTCACCTAAGAGTTTCGACGGCAGAGGAAATTATACGTTTGGCATTAAAGAGCATATCGTGTTCCCTGAGATTAACTATGATAAGGTTGATCAAATTCGTGGAATGGATATTACACTTGTCACAACAGCAAAAACTGATGCTGAAGGGCTCGCCTTGTTAAAGGGTTTTGATTTGCCCTTTACAGGACAGAAGTAGGGGTAGGAGAAACAAATGGCTAAAACAAGTTCAATTGAAAAGAATCTCCGCCGTGAACGGATGGTAAAGCAGTACGCACCACGTCGTGAACGTTTGAAGGATATAGCAAATAATGAGACTTTGCCTCCTGAAGAGCGCTTTCGTGCAAGGTTAAAGCTGTCTGAGCTTCCTCGGAATAGTTCTTCAACGCGTGTAAGGTCACGTTGTCTTCTGTCAGGTCGACCACGTGCCGTATATCGTAAATTTAAACTCTCTAGAATCGCTTTACGCGGTCTAGCGTCAGCCGGGTTGATTCCCGGTATGACAAAGTCAAGCTGGTAGGAGGAACACACATGTCGTTCTCAGATCCATTAGGAGATATGCTAACCCGGATTCGCAATGGTCAAAAGGCTAGGAAGTCTGTCATTACGTCTCCTGCATCCAAGCTTCGCACCAATGTGCTTGAAGTTTTAAAGCAAGAAGGTTACATCAGAGGATATTCTCAGGAAAAAGTTTCTGAGGGTATTGAGCAGATTAAAATCGAACTAAAGTATTACGAAAATCAACCTGTGATTCGAAACGTTGACAGAGTTTCAAAACCAGGTCGTCGTGTATACACAAAAATTAAAGACCTAAAACCCATTAACAACGGCTTAGGAATTCTCGTCCTTTCAACGCCTAAAGGTGTCCTTTCCGATGGGAAGGCCCGTGAGTTGAATGTTGGCGGCGAAGTCCTCTGCAACGTATTCTAAGGATAGAAGATGTCACGTGTTGGAAAACATCCGGTAGCTGTTCCTCAAGGAGTGACCTGTACATTAAACGGTCAGGAAATTGTGATTAAGGGCAAAAACGGTGAACTTACGGCTCAAACGAGCAAGGAAGTTGTAGTAAAGTACGAGAACGATGGTATTCTTGTGAGACCACGAGACGACTCTCAGCAAGCTCGCATGTTATGGGGCACTTGGAAAAATCGTATTAAGAACATGGTTCAAGGTGTTCATGAAGGATTTACAATTCGCCTTGATATCAATGGCGTTGGATACCGTGCTGCAGTTGAAGGTAATAAACTGAAGCTTCAGCTTGGATATAGTCATGATATTTTATATCCAATTCCTCAAGGAATACAGATTAAGTGTGATAAGCCAACGTCAATTGCTGTATCCGGTGCCGATAGGCAGCGTGTGGGGCAAGTTGCAGCGGAAATTCGCTCTTATCGCAAGCCTGAACCTTATAAAGGTAAGGGTATTAAGTATGAAAATGAACATATCGTTCGTAAAGAAGGTAAGAAGAAATAAGCCATGATACATGAGAAAAAATTATTTGAGCGTCGTAAAAACCGTACACGGTTTAAGATCGCTAAAGTAACAACGGATAGGCCGCGTTTGTCAGTCTTCCGTTCAAAAAATCATATCTATGCTCAGATCATTGATGATCAAAAGCACAGTACGCTTGCTATGGCTTCAACGCTTGATAAAGACTTGAAGAAAAAGCTCAAGAAAACATCAGACGTAGCTGCTGCAGAAGTCGTTGGAAAACTTGTTGCTGAACGCGCCGTTAAGGTTGGCGTTAAAGAAGTTGTATTTGATCGTGGTGGATATCTCTATCACGGTCGTGTAAAGGCACTAGCTGATGCGGCACGCACGGCTGGTCTTTCATTTTAGGAAGTAGAGAAAATGGCAAGAGACGCAAAACAAAACGGTAGACCACAACGGGCAGATCGCGAAGAGAGTGAACTAGTTGAAAAACTGGTTGCAATTAATCGTGTCGCAAAAGTTGTTAAAGGCGGTAAGAACTTTAGCTTTTCAGCTATTGTTGTTGTCGGTGATGGAAAAGGTCGGGTGGGTCATGGGACGGGGAAGTCTCGCGAAGTTCCTGAAGCGATTCAAAAGGCAACCGAGCAAGCAAAGCGTTACATGGTAAGAATCCCCCTCCGTGAAGGACGCACACTTCATCATGATGTGACAGCATCCTTTGGTGCGGGTAAGGTTCATATGCGCGCAGCAGTCCCAGGTACAGGTATTATTGCCGGTGGTCCAATGCGTGCCGTTTGTGAAGCGCTTGGCATTCAAGACGTTGTCAGTAAGTCTATTGGTTCCTCAAACCCACACAACATGGTGAGAGCGACATTTAAGGCCTTGCAAATGATTAGTGCTCCTCGTGCCGTTGCTGCTCGTCGTGGAAAGAAAGTCGGCGAACTTGTTGGACGTCGTTCCGCAGGGGAGGCGTAAGTCATGACTAAAGATACAAAAAAGACGCTTGTTGTAGTCCAAACAGGAAGTCCCATACGGAGAGAAGCCTCACAAAGAGCGACTCTTATAGGGCTTGGTCTCAATAAGATTGGAAGAACCCGTGAACTTGAGGACACTCCCTCAGTCCGTGGAATGATTAACAAAGTTAAACATATGGTAAGGGTTGAAGGAGAGGCGTAAGGCCTCTTCCAACATTGGGAAGAAAAACGATGAAACTAAATGAAATTCGCGATAATCCAGGAGCCCGTCGTCCAAGAATGCGCATCGGTCGTGGTATTGGATCAGGCAAAGGAAAAACTGGTGGACGGGGCGGTAAAGGTCAAACAGCTCGTACAGGTGTGTCCATTAATGGCTTCGAGGGAGGTCAAATGCCTTTATACAGGCGTTTACCGAAACGAGGATTTACAAATATATTTGCATTAAAGTTTTCAGAAGTCACGCTTGGTAGACTACAGACAGCTATTGATAATGGCAAAGTAGATGCAAAAAAGACGATTACACAGGAAGTATTGGTTGCTTCAGGATTGATCCGGAGAATTCGTGATGGAATTCGTCTTTTAGGAACAGGTGAACTTAAAGCTAAAGTTTCACTTGAAGTTACGGGCGCAACGAAGTCCGCAATTGCTGCTGTAGAGAAGGCAGGAGGATCTATTAAGGTCACTCCGGCAAAACTCACAGAGGCAAAAGCAAAAAAGAAATCTGCAGAAAAGGCTGAAAGAGCTGTAAAGGCGACTCCAGCAAAAACTACAGAGGCCCCAAAGAAAGAGAAATCTGTAGAAAAGGCTGAAGAACCTGTAAAGGTTACTCCGGCAAAAACTACTGAGGACGAAACAAAAGAGCAATAAACTAAAGGGTTATCATGGCATCGGCCGCAGAACAACTGGCAGCGAATATAAACATTAAGGCTTTTGCAAAAGCAGAAGATCTTAAAAAACGTATATGGTTTACCCTCGGTGTACTTATTGTATACCGTTTAGGGACATATATCCCTTTGCCTGGGATTAACCCAGCGGTTATGGCTGAATTTGCAAAGTCCCATGGCGGCGGCATATTTGGTATGGTTGATATGTTCTCTGGAGGTGCGCTGAGTCGTATGTCTATTATGGCTTTGAACATTATGCCATATATCTCTGCAAGCATTATCGTGCAATTAATGACAGCTATCGTTCCGACATTTGAAGCCTTAAAAAAAGAAGGCGAGTCAGGAAGGCGTAAGTTAAATCAATATACAAGGTACTTAACGGTCTTTATTGCCGTGTTACAATCATATGGCGCTGCTGTTGGACTGGAATCTCTACAAGGAGCTGCTGGCTCAGCTGTTGTTGATCCCGGCTATTTCTTTAGGTTGACCACTGTTGTGACTATCGTTGGTGCGACGTTATTCTTAATGTGGCTCGGTGAACAAATCACGAGTCGTGGTATCGGAAACGGCATATCACTTGTGATTTTCGCAGGTATCGTTGCTAACCTGCCATCCTCTATCATTAATGCTTTGGAATTAGGAAGAACAGGGGCTTTGTCCTATCTTTTCATCTTATTTATTCTGATCTTTTCCATTGGGATGATGGCTTTCATTGTCTTTATGGAGCGTGCCCAAAGGCGTGTTCTTATTCAATATCCGAAACGCCAAGTGGGCAATAAAATGTTCGGCGGTGATAGTTCACACTTACCCATTAAGTTGAACAGTACAGGTGTGATCCCACCAATCTTTGCAAGCTCATTGTTATTATTACCAATTTCTATCGCTCAGTTTTCCAGTGCGGGAAGCGGCCCTGAATGGTTACAATGGATACTTGGAAGTTTACATAAAGGTGGCGCATTTTACATCTGTCTATACTTGTTTTTAATTGTTTTCTTTGCGTTCTTCTATACATCTATTGTATTCAACCCGCAAGAAACAGCTGAGAACTTGAAAAAGAATGGTGGATTTATCGCAGGCTATCGCCCAGGTAAAAATACAGCCGATTATCTGGACACTTTGATCACGCGACTCACTGTTATGGGGGCTGCTTATTTGGCCTTTGTTTGCGCAGTTCCTGAATTCTTTTATGCAGCTTATGCGTTACCGTTCTATCTGGGAGGAACGACATTTTTGATTGCTGTCAGTGTTCCTATGGATACGGTTGCTCAAATCCAATCTCACCTTCTTGCCCATCAGTATGAGGGACTATTGAAGAAAACCCGCCTAAAGGGGGCTCGGAAATGAATATCGTACTCTTAGGGCCTCCAGGTGCTGGGAAAGGAACACAATCTCGAATTATACAAGACAAATATCACCTTGTTCATATTTCGACGGGTGATATGTGTCGTGATGAAGTTAAAAGAGCCTCTCCCATTGGGAAAGAAATTCAACAGATCATCGACTCGGGTCGTTTTCCCTCAGATGAGATTATTTTATCTCTTTTTGAAAATCACTTGATAGAATTAAAAGGGCAGGGGGTTATCCTTGATGGTATTCCCCGGACACTTAATCAAGCCCAGAAGATTAAGGAAATATTTGCAAGATTGGACCGAACTCTTGATGGAGTCATCCAAATTGCGGTGAAGGATGAAGAGTTAATTCAACGACTTTCACACAGATATATTTGTAGAAATTGTGGCGCGTCCTATACAGAGGAGATTCATCCTCATGTTCAAGGTGTATGCGACAAGTGTTCAAGTCATGACTTTTTTCGACGTCCTGATGATGAACCTGACGCCATAAGAACTCGGTTAGAAGTTTATAATGAGCAGACAAAACCGCTTATTAAATTTTATGCTGAGGAAGGAAAATTAAAGGTAATTGATGGAATGGGATCCGTTGAAGCGGTGACAGCAGAGATCGAATCTCATTTAAGTGAATTCCAAGTGTTGACAAGCAAGTCAGGATGCCTATACTCCGCACAGGATATTTAGGATTCTTGAGAACATAGTATTAAGGAGAAGCGAGTGGCTCGTATAGCTGGCGTAAACATACCGACTCAAAAAAGAGTAGAAATTGGACTCCGTTCCATTTATGGAATTGGACCAACGAAGTCAAAAGAAATCTGTACGAAGCTTGGAATACCGGCTGAACGTCGTGTACACCAATTGACGGATGCTGAAGTTCTGAAAATCAGAGAGTCAATTGACCATGAGTATAAGGTTGAAGGTGATCTTCGTCGTGAGATATCCCTTAATATTAAACGTCTGATGGACTTAGGGTGCTATCGTGGCCTTCGTCACCGTAAGGGCCTTCCTGTAAGGGGTCAAAGGACACATACCAATGCACGTACGCGCAAAGGTAAAGCTGTTGCAATTGCCGGTAAGAAAAAGTAAAAGGTTAGGATTATAGATGGCACAGAAACCAGCACAAAGAGTTCGTCGTAGAGAGAGAAAGAATATCGTCTCTGGCGTCGCACATGTAAATGCATCGTTCAACAATACGGTGGTGACCATAACAGATGCACAAGGAAATACGATTTCTTGGTCATCTTCGGGAACCAAAGGATTTAAAGGATCCCGTAAATCAACACCGTATGCAGCTCAGATGGCTGCAGAAGATGCTGCAAAGAAGGCTCAAGAACATGGGATGAAATCCCTTGAAATTGAAGTGAAAGGCCCAGGATCTGGACGTGAGTCCGCCCTTCGTGCCCTTCAAGCGACTGGGTTCGTGATAACGTCCATACGGGACGTTACACCTATTCCACACAACGGTTGCCGCCCTAAAAAGCGTCGTCGTGTATAGACCATTGTTATTAACAGAAATATTTTTGCCGAGAGGGTAGACCCGTGATACAAAAGAATTGGCAGGCTCTGATTAGGCCGTACAAGTTGAATCTTGATCATAGTGAAGATCCTGATTATGTGGCTATTATAACCGCAGATCCGTTAGAACCGGGTTTTGGTATGACCTTAGGAAGTGCACTCAGAAGAGTGTTGCTTTCCTCATTACAAGGGTCTGCTATCACTTCCGTTCAAATTGAAGGAGTCTTACATGAGTTCTCAACCCTTCCAGGGGTCAGTGAGGATGTAACTGATATCGTTCTGAACTTGAAGGGCGTTGTTACGAAACTCCATAAGGATGGACCTGTTCGTGTGAAGCTTCAAGCTGAAGGACCATGCGTCGTTACAGCAGGAAACATTGAAACACCAGCGGATCTTGAGATCTTAAATAAAGATCACTACATCTGTACGGTGAGTGCAGGCGCTAAAGTTTCTATGGAACTGACCATCAATACAGGTAAGGGTTACGTACCTGCTGAAAGCAACAAAAAAGCTGATGCCCCGATTGGACTTGTTCCGATTGATGCGCTGTATAGCCCTGTCAGAAAAGTCTCTTACAAGATTGAAAACACACGTGTTGGTCAGCAAACAAACTACGACAAGCTGATCCTTCGCGTTGAAACAGATGGAACTGTGCGTCCTGATGATGCGGTAGCTTTGGCTGCGCGTATCTTGCAAGACCAACTCCAGAAGTTCATTAACTTTGAAGAGCCAAAAGAACACTATCCAGAGAAAGAAGAATCAATTCTTCCGTTTAACAGAGCGTTGCTCAGAAAAGTGGATGAACTTGAGCTTTCTGTTAGATCTGCAAACTGTTTGAAGAATGATAACCTGATCTACATCGGTGACCTCGTTCAGAAAACGGAATCAGAAATGCTGAGAACACCTAACTTTGGACGGAAGTCTTTGAATGAAATCAAAGAAGTTCTTGTTCAAATGGGATTGAATTTGGGCATGGAAATTCCAGGATGGCCACCCGAAAATATTGAAGAATTAATCAAAAAGCTCGATGAGCCTTTTTAAGAAAGAATAAGGAGTAATCAATCATGCGTCATGGTGTTAGCGGCCGTAAACTGAATCGGCATTCAGATGAGAGAAAGGCCCTTTTCAAGTGCCTTGCTGGATCATTGTTGAAGCATGAGCAAATCAAAACAACACTGCCGAAGGCAAAAGATCTTCGTCCGATTGTTGAGAAGATGATTACTCTTGGCAAACGTGGTGGTCTAGGCTGTCGTCGTCAAGCGATCTCCTTCCTAGGGGATGTAGAGCTTGCCGCAAAACTTATGGGACCCCTTGCAGAGCGTTATAAGAACCGCTCTGGTGGTTATGTCCGCATCATTAAAGCAGGACACCGCCATGGCGATAACGCATCCGTTGCTATTATTGAGCTTGTCGACAGAGATTTGAGCGCAAAGGGCAAAGATTCAGGACCGACTGCGGAGCAAGTTGAAGAAGAAGCTGCTGAAGCTTAACTTAAATATGATAGCCTCCTTGAATCAAAGACAAGGAGGCTTTTGTTTCTTAACTACTCTTTCTGATAGAAAGCTCTTGTTTTTATTTTTCCAAGGATGGCCTTGATAAAATAGAATTAACCATTGCTGTTCTTTTAAACATTTCAAACTGAAATCTATAGTAATCTATGCTAATATCCGACTCTTCTTCAAGATCTTCAAAAAATTCCTTATAGTCTTGATAGAATTTATGAAACAAATGCTCTTCAACATCAGCGATGGCAACATCCTTTAAAGGATTAATTTTGTGTGCTCGTAATTCCTTCTTTAAATCCTTCCAGATACTACTCTTATTTACTAAAGTGCGTAATGGACGACTAGTCATTTCTAGGCTTGCTACCGATCGAGCATCGAGTTTCTCTATGATGAGTGAAGGACGGATGGCAAGGACGCTCATGAATCCAGCAGGATCCTTTACTTCTGCAGTTAAATCCTTTTGTTTAGACGTTTTCTTGGCACCCTCATCGTTTTTTACAGGCCTCTTCAAATAACGACCTTTTGATACATTAGAATGTTGTAAGATCTTATTTTCCCATTCTTCTATCTTAACCTCGACTGAAGTGTTTTTTTCTTTTCCTCCTCCTGCAAGAACAGCATGTGAGGCTCCCATTAAAGCTACAAGCGTAACCAGAGAGACAAAACCTTTCTTAAAGCATAAATTACTCATAAACATAATAACTCCTATATTAATATATGCACAAATTTGATATAATAACTAAACATTATAATTGCAAATAAAATATGAAAAAAGCCATATTAATATACTTAACGAACCTACTGGCATTCTCGTGGGTGTACATGCGCGGCCATTAACCTTCTATAAACTCAAATGTGATAGCCTCCTAGTAACGAATACAAGGAGGCTTTTTCATGCGCGAAGATATCAAACCGGGAGCTATATTCCCAGACTTCGAATTACCGGATCATACAAATACAAAGCGGAAGCTTTCACTTCTCCAAGGTGAAGATCCCATGGTTCTTATGCTGGGGCGAGGGATATATTGCCCGAAGGATCGCAATCAACTCCATCAACTCGTGAAGTTTTCAGCCCAATGTGATGTTGGATTTACACGCATGGTCACGATTAATTGTGATGATTTAAGGCTTATCAACGACTTGAGGCTGGGAGTAGGGGCTCACTGGCCTTTCCTGTATGATCAAGAGAAGATTATTATGAATGATCTTGGGATACATGAGTATACGGATACTTTGAATCATGTCATGATTCCTCATACATTTGTTCTTGAACCTGGCCTTAAGATTCACAAGATCTATAATGGGTATTGGTATTGGGGCCGTCCCTCAACGGCAGAGCTGCACCAAGATCTACGTGCCATCTCGATGAAGTATCGTCCTGACTTTAAAATTGACACCCCTGAAATGCGCGCAAAATGGGAGAGCGGTGATCGTAAAGACTTCTACCCCTACGGCAAGACGTGGGAGCAGGTCTTTATCCGCATGGCAGGGGAAGTTGAGAAATTTTAAATAGGGACACAATACGCTGATGTTATATTTAGGATGTTATCATAAAATTGTTTTTTGTGAAGAGGTGCTCCTCTTGCAGAATTGCCCATAAAAAAAACCTGGGGTTTAGCCCAGGTTTTATTTAGTCATATCAACAAGGTTCCTATTTCTTAAATGACTCAAGCGCTTTTTTTGCAAGATCATCGCCTTGATCAGCAGCTTTTTGCAGCCATTCGCGGGATTGAGTCTCATCTTGCTTAGTGCCTTTGCCTTTCGCATACATAACGCCCACATTGTATTGTGCTGCTGATAGTCCTTGCTTTGCGGCTTTCATAAGCCATTCGAAAGCAATGGCATCATCTGGTTTCACGCCTTTACCCTCAATATACATGTTCCCAACATTATATTGGGCTCCGGCGTTGCCATTATCAGCAGCGAGTTTGTACCACTTAAGAGCTTCAGCATAATCCTGTTTGACGCCCTCAGCATGATAATACATATCCCCTAAATTTCCTTGAGCGAGTGCAAAATTTTGAGCGGCTGATTTTTGAAACCATTCTACAGCTTTCGCTGGATCTTTTGGGGCACCAATCCCTTTAAGATAGGCATAGCCGATATTGTTTTGAGCTCTATCCAGTCCTTGATCTGCTGCCTTTTGAAACCATGTGACTGCTTGCGCATCATCTTGTCTAACACCTTTTCCTGTCTGATACATGACGCCGATATTGTACTGAGAAATAGAATCACCTTGATCAGCAGCTTTTGTGTAGAAAGTTAAAGCTTTTGCGTAGTCTTGTTTTACACCGATACCAAAATCATACATATTTGCGATATTATATTGAGCGAGAACATTCCCTTGCTCGGCAGCTTTAATAAACCATATGAGAGCTTGAGCATAATCTTGCTTAACGCCTTGTCCGTTATAATACAAAGTTCCCAAATTGTTTTGCGCTTCTGCATCCCCTGTGTCTGCTTGCTTTTGGAGCTCTTGCAAATTGGGTGTTTGAGCCTGAGCCATACAGGCGACAGTTGGCGTCATAAAGGCAATAAGTGTTGCTAGTAATATTTTCTTGTTCATTTTTATCACTCCCTGTGATTTTTGATTTTGTAATTAAGGGTGAGTATATCAGAAAATTAGGCACATTAGAAGAGGGGGGCTCCTTCACCTCTCCCCGTTGTGGGAGAGGTCGATCCGAAGGATCGGGTGAGGGGGCGCTAACACATACTGCAAAACGATAATATTGGTTTCACTTGTGGGAGAAAACACGTGATTGAAAAGGATGATTTTAAAGACCCCTCACCCGACTCTTCGAGTCGACCTCTCCCACAACGGGGAGAGGTTAAGGTCAGAACTGATACCCGACCCGTAGGAGGGCTTCGCCTATGTCGAGGCCGCTGCCACATTGGGCATAGACATTTCCAGAGACATAGAGGCCGTTTGGAAACTGAGCGATGAGGCCTAAGCCAGGGGCGATTTGGTTGTAGACCTTGTTTGCTCCAGTAACGACGAGGGTTGAAGGCTGGTTGATGAAGCCTCCTTTGACGTTGTTTTTATTGTCTCCAATGGGGCGTCTCTGGACCCAGCCTAGCTCAGCTGTGGGGCGGAAGAGAATGTCGTCTACAACAAATGTTTTGTAAACCATTGCTCCCAGTTCTCCTTGAAAGAATTGTGAGGTTCTGGATTTGATGTGCATATTTAAGCTGCCGGCCCCTGTCTCAGTATATTTGCCTTCATTCAAAACCATATAATCGGCTATGATAAAGGGTTGGAAGGTGGCATCACCCGTGGGTATGGCATAGCCGAATTCTACATTACCTGTGAATTGGAAGGCATTGTGGGTTTCTCTTGCGGTGCGATTGATGGTTGAATAATTAATTTTGCGGGCTGTTTTAAACTTGTCCCCACCGAAGAACGCTTGTCCCTCAGCATAGAAACCGCAGTTCTCTTTCCAGGCCCCGTAAAGTCCACCAAAGCCGCTGTTCATGTGACCCCAGCCTCGATTTCCATTCCAAGTGAAGGGAGTTGTTGAAGATCCGCCTAAAAGTCCCAGGATTGCATTCTTGGAGATTTCATAATCCGCACCCATGGTAAGTCCGCCCAACCGGCTCCTAAGATTTGGGTTCCCGTTGCTGTTCCCTTTTATCCTCGCGAACTGTCCGTAAGGTTGGATCCAGATATTTGCTTTTCCGACTTGAATACGTCCTGCGAGAGGATGGGGGTTTACTTGTGAGGGACTGTTGGCAAGAGCCATCTCGCCGAGTAATCCTTTCTTTTGAGGGGTTCTTCCGCGGTTGTTAAAGAGAGTCGACAAATCTCCTTCGCTCATATGCTTTGTGACGAGTTGCTCAAATAGAGCCATTCGTCCTGGCGCAATGTTTAATGTCGAATGGCTGAACATTTGTTTTGTTGTCCACGCTTGAATTTGAGTGTGCCCGATTTCAGTAACAGCGGTCATGTTGTTGAAACTGATGCTCGGCAGTGCCTCAAGTTGTGAGGGTTGGATTGTGTTGAGGGCATTTTGATACCCTGAAGTATTTCCGGCCAAGATAAAGTCGTTGAGGACAATAAAGGCAGGATCGCCTGTAAGATTAGAAAGTGTATCTAGATATTGTGCGATTTTGTATGCGTTCGATCCTCCACCTCCAACATACCCAGAGAAGCTTTGATCAACATTGGGTATTACCGTGACTCTCATTGGACCCGAATAATCATAGACAACAGTGTATTTGATTAGACTTGATGATGTGAGCTTACCATAAGTGCCCGAAATTATACTTGGATTAAACCCAGCACCTGTTGCCGTATCCAAGATGACATAAGAGCTTCCCACCAATGTGCTGGGCGAGGCTGCACTCACAACATCAAGAATAGCTCCATTTAAAGTCGCTGTGGAAGTACCTGTAGCGGTAATAGGCGTGGACATTCGAACCGGTAAGCTTCCAACACCAATTGCCGCTTGGTGGGTGGCTGTTGATGAGGAAAAGGTGAGGTTACCTGAGTATCCTTGGCCAAAGTAACTCCCACCAAATGTGACGCCATTTACGCCAGAGGAAAAAATACCTGTGCCAGAGAATTTCAACTCTGTTCCAAGAGCGGCTTTGGCTTCATTCATGTAAATTGTGCCACCAGTTATTGAGTTAGTCATTGTGCCAGTTCCAGTATTGACAAAGCCGGTAGCTCCGTTCGTAAAGGAAATTGTTCCTCCGGAGATATTGTTCGTCATCGTGCTCGTGTCTTCGTTTACAAAACCCCACGTAACAGGTTTTGAATAAGACAGGGTACCGCCTGAGATATTATTTGTCTGAACTGATGCGGTCTTGTTAACAAAGCATTTGCTCCCAAAAAGTGTAATGCTTCCCCCAGAAATATTGTTGATTTGAAGGCCACCCCCAAAATTATTTAAGGGAGGTAAAACATTGTTCGTGAAAGTTATCGTTCCTCCAGAAATATTGTTAATTTGGGTGCCTGTGCCTGCGTTACCAAAGCCGCTTCCTCCGGCGAAGTTGAAAGTACCACCCATGACGTTATTGATCATTTTTCCTGCCCCTCCATTCCCAATGCCACTCAGGAAAGGCAGACTGAAAGTTCCACCCGTGAACGTGTTAATCATAGTGCCTGTGCCTTGGTTTACAATGCCGCTATCGATATCAAAAGTGTAGTTTCCCGCTGCAAAGGTGTTAATCATGGTGCCTGAACTTCGATTAAACAAGCCAGATCTTAGAAAGGTAATGGAACCATTCCCATTGAATGTAGTGCCAGCCGTCCCGTTGCCGCTATTTGAGATAGCATAAATAGGTAACACTCCATGTGTATTTCCTACAATTGTGAATCCAACCCCAGAGTTATCGATTGTGACCATATTTGTTAAACCAGCGGGAAGCGGGACATCGCCGAGAAGTTGACAGGTTTGACCAGCCGCTCCAGCAGAAAAGGTCACTGGATTAGAATTGATGTTAGCTTGGGCGAGCTCATATGGAAATGACCCTGGTCCAGCTGAGTTGCCATTCGTCACGACATTCGCTGCGTTCGCTTGGCTTGAGCTTAAGAGAAGCATTAGCCCTGTCATTAGATGAAGTCTTTTGGATGGATGTAGGCTCATTTGATGCCCCTCTGTTATTTTTTTATTTGTACTATCTACAATATTTTTTGGGGCTTCAAGCCCAATTGTTCTTTCATGACTTTGTTCTGTACAGCCTTGACTTGACCTTGTTCTAGTGTTCCCAATTGAAAGGGGCCAAAGCTAATGCGGATCAAGCGGCTGACGGGCCAGCCGAGGTGTTCGAATACGCGGCGGAGTTCACGGTTTTTGCCTTCTTGAAGGCTGACGGCAAGCCAGGCATTGTCGCCTTGTTGACGCTCTAACGTTGCTGTAATCGGGCCATAATGGATGCCCTCAACCGTAATGCCCTTCTTAAGCGGTAGAAGATCATTGGGATCGATCTTGCCATTGACGCGGACTCTATATCTGCGAATCCAACCCGTTGACGGGAGTTCGAGGTGGCGCGCGAGTTCTCCATCATTGGTAAGAAGCAACAAACCCTCGCTGTTTAAATCCAGACGACCCACAGAGATGACACGAGGCATATCAGGGGGGAGAGACTCGAAAATAGTGCGCCGGCCCATCTCATCCCGATGGGTCGTAACCAGGCCTCTAGGCTTATTATAAAGCCAAAGGCGGGTGGGCTCAGCAGAGGGGAGGGGCTTGCCGTCAACAACAATGCGACTCTTTGAGGTAATGCAAAAGGCAGGGCTTTCTAATACTTTCCCATCGACTTTGACACGGCCGTCAAGAATCCACGCTTCCGCATCTCTTCGAGAGCACAGACCCGCACGCGCCATGACTTTAGCGATTCGCTCTCCTTTATCCATGAGAGGCCTCAATAAAGGCGTTCAAAATGATTTTATCGCTTGAGGTAATGAGAAACTCGGGGTGCCATTGAAGTCCAAGACAGAATTTGTAGGCCGGAACTTCAAATCCCTCAACGATCCCGTCAGGTGCGATTGCATTCAGCACTGCATCCCCAGCAAGCTTCTTTACGGCTTGATGGTGAGCACTATTGACGGAGATCGTTTTTTCTCCAATGAGTTTATAGAGAAATGTATCTGTAATAATTTTCACTGGGTGACTTGCTTCATGACGCGGATTTGGCTGCTCGTGCTGTATTTCGCTCGGTAATTCATCGGGGATGTGTTGGATAAGTGTTCCGCCGAGGGCGACATTGATCAATTGATGGCCTCCGCAAATTCCAAGAACGGGGATGTTCTTTTTAAGAGCTGCACGAACCATCGTCATTTCAAATTCTGTTCGCGTGGTTTTTAACTTAACAGTCGCATGACGGGTTGTCTCACCATATAAAGCAGGATCGAGGTCAAAATCGCCGCCGGTGACCAAAAGTCCGTCGATAAGGTTCAGATACTCTTGCGTGAGGGCTAAATCATGGGTAAGGGGGATCGGCACACCGCCAGTTTCCACAATGCTTGAGCAGTAGTTCTCGCGAAGGGCGTACCAGGGATACTTGGAATAATGACCAGGATCTTGGGAGTCAAAGGTAATACCAATAAGGGGTTTTTTAGGCATAGAAATTCATTTCCAATTGTAATAAGTTCAAACTACAATATCCTAGCAATTCTGCTGTGTCACCATTAAGGTGCACAAAAATGAACATTAATATAGGTTTGAAAATGGAAAACTTAACTGAACTTGCTCAAACATCTCAAGCTTGGCCCTTTGAGGAGGCTCGCAAAATATTGAGCCGTCTTGGGGGAAAGCCGCCTGAAAAAGGATTTGTGTTGTTTGAGACAGGGTATGGGCCTTCAGGGCTTCCCCATATTGGCACCTTTGGTGAGGTTGTTCGGACGACCATGGTTCGTCAAGCCTTTCAGATACTATCTGATATTCCCACAAAGCTCTATGCTGTTTCCGATGATATGGACGGCCTGCGCAAGATCCCAGACAATCTGCCGAACCAGGATATGATTCGTGAGCATCTTGGAAAGCCGCTCACACGCATTCCTGATCCCTTTGGAACCCATGAGAGTTTTGGACATCATAATAATGCTCGGCTTCAAGCCTTCTTGGATACCTTTGGGTTCCAGTATGAATTTGTGAGCTCATCTGAGTGTTACACCTCAGGGCGTTTTGATCCCATGCTTCTGAATGTGTTGAAGCATTATGATGAAATTATCAACATTATCCTGCCCACTTTAGGCCCAGAGAGGCGTGCGACTTATAGTCCTTTCCTGCCGGTTGATGCTGAGTCAGGGATTGTCCTTCAAGTCCCCGTTGTAGAGCGCAATGAAAAAGCGGGTACCATTGTTTATAAGCGTGAAGACGGAAAGCTTATTGAAACCCCCGTCACAGGTGGTCATTGCAAGCTTCAATGGAAGGTGGATTGGGGCATGCGTTGGGCAGCCTTTGGCGTTGATTATGAGATGTCGGGTAAAGACCTCATTGATTCAGTGAAACTTTCGAGTCAAGTGTGTAAGGTGCTGGGGGCGCGCCCTCCCGAGGGGTTTAATTATGAGCTTTTCTTAGATGCGGATGGAACGAAGATTTCGAAGTCAAAAGGGAATGGCCTTACCATTGAGGAATGGCTTAAATATGCGCCTGAGGAAAGCCTTGCCTATTATATGTTCCAATCTCCGCGGAAGGCAAAGCGTCTCTATTTTGATGTGATTCCGCGCGCTGTGGATGAGTACTTAAGCTTCCTTGAGAAGTTCCCCGAGCAACCTGATGAACAGAAACTCGGTAATCCTGCCTGGCATGTGCATAATGGGACGCCTCCAAAAGAAGAGCTTCCCTTGAGTTTTGGTATTTTATTAAATCTTGCCAGTGTGACCAATACAGAAGACAAAGCCGTTCTGTGGGGTTTTATAAGTCGGTATGCGCCGAATGCAAGTCCAAAGGCTATGCCTATGGTGGATCGTCTTGTTGGATATGCCATTGCCTATTACAGGGACTTTGTGAAGCCAAATAAGCATTACCGAGCACCCACTGTTGAAGAGCGGAAAGCTCTGGAAGATCTCGCTCAAAGTCTGCAAAAGCTGACCCCAGATGTTGATGCGATTCAAACAGAAGTCTTTGAGGTTGGAAAGCGGCATAATTACGAGAATCTGAGGGATTGGTTTAAGACGCTCTATCAAGTGTTGTTGGGGCAGGACGAAGGCCCCCGCATGGGATCATTCATTGCGCTTTATGGTTTGGATGAGACGGTGGCTTTGATAGAAGGGGCGTTGAAGAGGTAGGTATCGTCTGATGAGCTGACTTTACGGAGTTTTGTTAAACGGTCTTCATCACCCGCACACGTGACGGTTTTAACGTCCTCAACCCCCGTATCAATAAATTGAGTATAGATATTGAAAATATGCATCAATAGATCATTGAGTTCATTGGGGTTATATTTGTTGTTCGTATTTCTGCTCTTGCTCTTTCTCCTGTTGCTCAGGAGGTGCTTTCTTTGAGCAATGGCTTTGGGCCACTCTTTAACATTAAGAGACATTTTATTGATAAGTTTACCCGTTTTTCCTTGAGTCTCATCATCGAGCCTTGGATCAAAGTAGAGGCGATCTAAAATGCATAGAGCTGCATCTGAACTGCTACTTTCTGCAATTTGTAGGCGAGCATCTGCAGAGAGAGGAGTTGCTTTCGTGTACGCTTCTTTTAAGCGGGCTAGAATTGTTTCAGCATAGGGTATATATGAATCTAAAGGATGGTTTTGAGATGTATAGTCTTTTAGAAAGGTTATAAAATTGTCTATGTCAAAAGACTGAACGAAATAGCTGACATCTAGGTGACGCATAAAATCAAGGGTTGTTTGATCAATTTGAAAGCCATGATTGAGGTAGTATGTTAAGCGGTTCGGCATATTACCGAGATGAGTTGTGCCGTCATAGTCGGAACATTGTAAGGATAAACAGTCATAAAAATCACTTTGTCTTGCAAGGCTCTGTGCCAGCATGATTGTTAAATCAAGAGCTGTGCTTCCATAGCCTTTCCCTTGGTACGGGTCCATAATTTTAATAAAGTGCAGGGTAAATTTTCCATCAGGTCCGGGATTGACGTCATCTTCAATGAGAACGATATGGCCTAGGGGGGTAAGAGGCTTGTCATTCTCGAAGGCGGCATTAATGAGTAGTTTTGTTCTGCGATAATTTATTTTGGATTTATCCTTTGAAGACGTCATTCTTTCAAGTTGAAGTGACAAAGGGGCTTTTAATTTGACGCCTTCAGGAAGGGGATATCCTTACAA
>Ga0207080_1022_pt1 | contig 43163 bp, 35 predicted proteins | sample Alteio_BWMinHeat_58_FD_153532 | JGI IMG/M metagenome (GOLD analysis project Ga0207080, IMG submission 153532) | Enriched cells from forest soil in Barre Woods Harvard Forest LTER site, Petersham, Massachusetts, United States -... | ecosystem: Environmental > Terrestrial > Soil > Temperate forest >...
CTGCTGCCGAAATTGATAGGCGAAGCGGTGCTGCGGGTTACATCCTTAATACCTGGCATATTTACGGCTTCGTTTTTGAATATTTCGTACTTGTGCGGCAGGTCACCTTCAATAGGTACATACAGCAAATTTTCCCGGTCAAAACCCAGATCTTTATGCTGAATATAATCCACTTGCCTGGATACCACTATCGTGCCGATAATTAGCACGATCGACATCCAAAACTGAAAAACCACCAGGCCTTTTCGGAACCAAACGGACCCAGTGCTCAGTTTGAGTGTACCCTTTAATACGGTCACCGGGTTGAATGACGACAGAAACAGCGCCGGATAGCTGCCGGCAATGACGCCGGTGATCAAAGTAAGCGCGATCAGCCATGCCCAAAAAGTGATCTGTGCAAAAGGGTATTGTATTTGTTTTTGGGTGATGTCATTAAATACCGGTAACAGTATGGTCACCAATGCGATTGCGACAATGACCGCCAGAAAAGAAAGCAGTATCGCTTCACCCATAAACTGCCTGATCAGCAAAGGCCTTGCCGCTCCTACTACTTTGCGTATACCGATCTCGCGTGACCGTTTTACTGATCTGGCAGTCGTCAGGTTCATGAAATTGATGCAGGCGATCAGCAGGATGAATACAGCTACCAGGGTGAATAACCGCACATATTCAATTTGTCCGCCGGATACCCGTCCCTGGTCTTTTAGCTCAGAGTGTAAATAAACATCGGTAAATTTCTGTATGCCCAGTTCTTCGCGGAATGCTTTGCTTTGATGTTTGTTATAAGTATCTACAAAATGAGTTATTTTTTTGTCGAATGCCTGGGCATCGGCATCGGGCCTAAGCTGTACATAAGCCAATGGCCCGTTATTTCCCCAGTCTTTGGCCCACTCATTTTCCTTCAGGTACTGAAACCAATTCATCACGTATTCAAATTTTACGGATGAATTTTCGGGCAGATTTTCAAAAACAGCTGTGATATTAAAATTCTGCTTGTTCTCATAGCGTATCGTTTTTCCTAATGCCGCCTGTGGGCTGCCAAAGAAATCCTCGGCCATCTTTCTTGAGATCACAATGCTTGAAGGTGTGTTCAATGCACTTCGCGCTTTGCCCTCAAGCAGTTTATAGCTGAACATCTTGAAGAGATCGCTGTCTGCAGCAGCGCCTTCCAATTTTAGTATCTTATCCCCTACCTGGAAGGTATTCAGTTCGCCATCCTCAAATCCTGTTGCATATTTAACCTCAGGGAATACCTGCTTCATTTGGTTAGCCACTACGCCGGGCACATTGTACTGGCCCTCCACTTTATTATCATAATACTGGCGTTCAGTAATAGCGTACAGGTTGGGCCCGTTAACGTGATAACTGTCAACACTCAATTCGTTTTGCACCCATAACAGGATAAGGATGCTACAGGTCATGCCTAAGGCCAGGCCAAGGATATTAATAGTTGAAAAAAATTTGTTACGGAACAAGTTGCGCCAGGCAACTTTTAAGTAATTGCGTATCATGGAAAGAGAATTTAGTCACACCAACGAAAATCGATACCAAAAAAGCAATATGTTGATTTATAACAATTTACATAAACAGAGGAATCAAAATTGTCCGTTTGCGTAACACAAAACTGTCCGGTTATGATACAGTTCGGGTTAGTTAACCAGAGGTTAGTGATTTGAGATTAGTCGTATTAGGATTGACAACCTACTACTAATCCCAGTCTCTAATCTCCGCTCATTCCGACTTCAAACTCTTAACAGGGTTCATCAAAGCAGCTTTGATAGATTGGAAACTTATGGTAACGAAGGCGATCAGTATAGCTCCCAACCCGGCAACTGTTACTATCCACCATTGTACATTCTGATGATAGGCAAAACCCTGCAACCATTTATGCATAAAATACCATGAAACCGGTACGGCAACAGCGATCGCGATAAGCACAAGCAGTATAAAATCTTTTGAAAGCATACCTACTATATTGGAAACATTTGCTCCCAGTACCTTACGTATCCCTATTTCTTTAATACGTTGTTCGGCGGCATATGCGGCCAATCCGAATAGCCCGAGGCAAGCAATAATAACGGCTAAAGAAGTAAACGCGACCGCTATTCCGCCTGTGCGTTGTTCGGTGCGGTAAAGCTTATCGAAATCCTGGTCCATAAAGGAATAGTTAAACTGATGGCTGGGAGAAAATGCAGCCCATCTTTTCTTTACCTGGTCGACTAAACTCTTTAAATCGGTGGATTTCATCCTTATTGATAATGCGCCCCTGTCTCCTTCATTAAAAAGTACCATAGGCGTCACATTTTCACGTAGTGACTTGAAGTTAAAATCCTTTATGACACCGATAATGTGAAAGGGTTTCATCACTTTAGCCATGTTGTCCTGGGGTACATACAATTGTTGCTGCAATGGGTTGGAAAATGCAAGCAGTTTCGCGGCAGCTTCGTTTACTATAAGGGCTACGGAATCGGAAGCCATCTGCTTAGAGAAATTCCTTCCTGCTATTATCTTCATGCCCAGTGTAGGTATATAATCCTCATCGACGTACCAGGTAGAAGTCTGCACAGCCTGTTTTGGGTCCAACACTGGGTCTTTAAATACCGATGAGTTATTGTTGGCGCCGTCGGTAGGTAAAAATCCAGTAAGGGTAACGCTTTGGACGCCGGACAATTTTTTAATATCCTGCTTAAACGTTTTGGCTTTATCGCCGAGTGTCCAGGTGTCCCAAACCGTAAGAACATGCTCACGGTTAAAACCAATGTCCTTATTTTCGATATATTTTAACTGATTGTAAATAACAAGCGTACCGATAATAAGCCCTATGGAAATAACGAACTGCCCAACTACCAATATGTTGCGCAGCATACTGTTTTTAAAGCCGGCTGCCAGTTTGCCCTTAAGCACCTCAATGGGCTGAAAGCTGGAAAGGTACAAGGCGGGATACGATCCGGCGAGGCAGCCTATCACTAAAATAAAAACAAGTAACGACGGCACCAACCATAATAAAATATGTGGTGTGATCGCAAGTTCTTTTCCGGATAGGTTATTAAATACAGGTAATAGTGCCCAGGCTGCAAATACGGCAATAATAGCACCAACCAATGTGACGATTATAGACTCAGTTAAAAACTGAGCTATTAAATACTTACGTGCCGAACCCAGTACTTTCCTAACTCCCACTTCTTTGGCACGATTGGATGATCGCGCGGTAGAAAGGTTCATAAAATTGACACAGGCGATGAGCAATATCAGAACTGCAATAGCTGCAAATATATACACCGTCTGAATGTTGCCGTTGCCTTCCAATTCGGCCTGGCTGTTCGAACGCAAATGTATCGCGGTAAGCGGCGTCAAACTAAACCTGAAATAGTTACCGCTTTGTTCAAATTTATCAAATGTCAAGTGCAGTATATCCTGCAATTGTGGCCCTGCGTGCTTGTGCATAAATTGGGGCAGTTTTGCCTTCAAAGCGTTAATATCAGCACCCGGCCTCAACAATAAATAGGTATTGAAATTATTACTGAACCAGGCATTTTCCTTGCTTTCGGCCAGCGTAGGCATCGATATAAAGAAGTCGAAATGAAAATGCGATTGTGAAGGTACATTTTTGATCACGCCGGTTACTTTATAAAGCGCAGTGTCGTTGAAAGTGAGCACTTTGCCTACGGCATTCGTAGAATTGAAATACTTTTTGGCTATTTTTTCGGTAATAACTATGGTATGCGGATCCTTCAAAGCAGTTTTGGGATCGCCGCTGGTCATAGGCAAGGTGAATACGGCAAATACGGTTGGGTCGGCATAAACCATCGAATTTTCCTGGATATCATGATCGCCCTTTTTAACCTGGTTGCCTCCCCTGTTCCTGAACCTGGTGACTTGCTCAATTTCAGGAAAATCAGCCTTCAAAGCCGCGGCGGTGGGTGCAGGTGCAACAGCATAAGAACCCTCATTGCCGCCAAATTTAAAATCGTTGTTTACACGATAAATTCGGCTGAGATTTGCATTATACCTATCGTAGCTTAATTCATCAAACACATAGAATACGATAAGCAGGCAGGTAGCCAGCCCCAAAGCCAGCCCTAATACATTGATGGCAGTAAACCCTTTGTTTTTTAAGAGGCTCCTGAAGGCGGTTTTGATGTAGTTCCTTATCATATATCTTAATTTTAAAATCTTAAACTCCAATAAATAAGACGCCTTAGTAAGATTAAAGGTTACTCACTCCGCAAACTATCCACAGGGTTTGCAATTGCAGCTTTTATAGCCTGGAAACTGATGGTGACAAAGGCAATTAATACAGCAACAATGCCTGCTATCGCTACTATCCACCACTGTATATTTTCGCGATAAGCGAAATCCTGCAACCATTTATTCATGACAAACCAGGCCAATGGCGAGCCGATCACAAACGAGATAAATACCAGTTTTATGAAATCCATCGACAGCATACCTACAATACCCGAAACCGTAGCGCCCAGCACCTTGCGGATACCTATTTCCTTGGTCCGCTGTTCAGCCGCGTATGCTGCAAGGCCGAATAGTCCCAAACACGCGATCAAAATTGCCAGTGTACTGAACGATATAAACAAAGTACCCAAACGTTGCTCGGTGTGGTAGGTAGCATTAAAATCCTGGTCCATAAAAGAGTAGCTAAACTGCTGGTTGGGCGAAAACTGTTTCCATTTATCACCTATTTGCGACACCAGGCCGGTTAGACCGGCCGTTTTTACTTTGACACTGATGGCCCCGTTGTCGGGCGCATAAACCAGCGCAAGCGGAGATATTTTGTCCCTGAGCGATTCGAAATGAAAATTCTTAAGCACTCCAACGATGTGGAATTGCTGTACATGATCGAAGTCGCGGTAAACAAATTTGTTTAGCGGATCTTTTTGCCCGAATTTTTCAGCAAAAGCCTCATTCACAATTACGGCAGCTGTATCTGACGCCATTTGTTTAGAGAAATTCCGGCCCGAAACGAGCTTCAAACCCATGGTATTCACGTAGTCCTCATCTACCGTCCAAAATTCGGTCAGGATGTCTTTCTTAACATCGATCTCGCGATTAGGAAATAAGCCTGTTTTCAAGCGATCATCCCCCGTGGGTTGATATAACGACATTGTAGCACTCACTACCCCTGGCATTTGCTTCAGTTCTTTCTTTAGCGATTCAGCCTGCTTACCCAACACATTGGTGTTTTTAATCACCAATACATGGTCGCGGTTAAAGCCGAGACTTTTGTTGTGAATGTAATTCAATTGATTGTAGATCACCAGTGTGCTGATAATAAGCGCGATGGATATACTAAATTGGAATACTACTAATGAACTCCGCAAAAAGCTGCTCTTAAACCCTGCCGATAGCTTCCCTTTTAATACTTCTATGGGTCTGAAGCCTGATAAGTATAACGCCGGGTATGATCCCGCAAGGAAGCCAACAACGATCACAATTACGACCAATGAAGGAGCCAGCCAGGCTATTGATTGCGGTGTGAAACTCAACTGTTTTCCGGATACCTGGTTAAATAAAGGCAGTAAAACTACAGCCAGCGCTATTGCGATGAAAGTTGAAACCAGGGTAACTAAAGTAGATTCGGTCAAAAACTGTGCGATCAGGTATTTACGTGACGAACCCAAAACTTTTCGCACCCCTACCTCTTTGGCGCGGTTGGACGAACGTGCGGTCGAAAGGTTCATGAAATTGATGCAGGCTATTAGCAATATGATCACAGCAATGAAGGAGAATATGTAAACATATTGTATACTGCCGCCTTTATCCAGTTCAAGCTCAGCGTTTGATTTCAGATGGATATCAAGCAACGGCGTTAATTTTGGTCTGAGATAGTTGCCTCCTGTTGTCCATAAGTTAGCCTGACCCGGCGAATTTTTGATCTCGAGTCGTGCGATCTGCGCTTCGAGGCTCTTGATATTTGCACCTGGCCTCAATAAGAGGTAGTTATGCACGCCGCTATATCCCCAACCCTCCAGCGCACCAAAGAGATAGGTGGTGGCTTTCGGGCAATGTTGAGAACGACAAGAAAAAATCGTAGTTAAAATGCGATTGCAGCGGAATATCTTTTATCACAGCGGTAACGCGATAAAGACTGGTATCGTTTATGGTCAGCACCTTTCCTACCACATCCGTCTTACCGAAATATCTTTGCGCTGCGCTTTCAGTAATAACAGCCGTGTGTGGTTCATCCAATGACCTTTTCAGGTCACCTAAAACTGCCGGTAAAGTAAATACATCAAACAGGCTTGATTCGGTATACACCACCTTTTTTTCCTGGATATTGCTTGGCCCTTTACGGATACTAAATTTAGAGGCTGAAACCGGGAGGCCGTTATTATCTATTATCCTGGTCACATTTTCAATCTCCGGGAAATGGCCTTTCAAAGCACCCTGGAGCGGACCTTCTGTCGTGGCATATATACCCTCATGTCCATTGAGTTTGGCGTTTGTAGTAATACGGAATATTCTATCAGACTTGATATTGTATTTGTCATAGCTCAATTCATCCACAACATAAAATACGATAAGCAAACAGGTTGCCAGGCCAACGGATAGGCCCAGCACATTGATAGCTGTAAAGCCCTTGTTTTTGCGAAGGGTACGAATTGCAGTTTTGATGTGGTTTTTTATCATGATTCTCAAAATTCTAATCTCTAAATACTAAACCCTAATAAGTAAGGCGCCTTTGTAAGATTAAAGGTTACTCACTCCGCAAACTCTTTACCGGGTTCATCATCGCCGCTTTTATCGCCTGGAAGCTTATAGTTGCTAAAGCGATCGCGATAGCCATAATTCCCGACAAGGCAAATATCCACCAGCTGATGCCGATATGATAAGCAAAGTCCTGTAGCCAGTGGTGCAGGATAAGCCAGGCTATAGGCGTGGCGATCACAATGGCTACGATAACCAGCTTGATAAAATCTTTGGATAGCAATAGCACAATATTCGATACGGAAGCACCCAACACCTTGCGTACACCTATCTCTTTGGTGCGCTGGAGGGTTGCAAAAAGTGATAACCCTAAAAGGCCAAGTGATGCTATGAAAATGGCGAAACCGCCAAATATGCCGAAGGCCTCGCCGAATAACGCATCATTCTTGTATTGAGCGTTATAGCGTTGATCTAAAAACTCGTAATCAAAAATATTGCCCGGAAAAAACTTATCGTACGTCGCTTTGATGGATGCGATAGTTTGGGTTGGATTTGACGTATTCATTTTCACTGATATCCACGATCCTATGCTCATCTGTGGCCTGAAGAATGTAGGTTCAATAGCAAAATGTAATGATTTTTGGTGCGAATCAGCCACCACGCCAATAATAGTCCACCTGCTTTTGGTTTTGACCATAATTTGCCCGATTGCTGCCTGCGGTGATGAAAAGCCTAAAAGCTTTGTCGCACTAACATTTAAAATAGTACTGTGCAAGTCTCCATACTTTTTGGCATAATCAGATGGCGAAAAGTTTCTGCCGGCTACTAATGTCATACCATAGGTTGGAATATAATCGGTGCTAACACCATTGAAACGCATTGTATAATGGACGGTGGGATCACCGTGTGCAGACTGGATGTCAAAGTTCCGGCCGGTTTCGCTACCAGGCACCCAAAAAGACGTGGCATCATTTTTTACAGTTGGTATTTGTTTTAATTCGTTGAGGAAAGCTTTTGCCCGGGTATCTGCTGTATCCGGGGTTGTAAACTGCGGCCCGTTGATCACAACAACCTGGTCGATATTTACACCCAGTTTTTGGCTGCTCATAAATTTGATCTGCCTGTACACGATGAATGCCCCGGTGATGAGCACGATAGTTATCGCAAATTGGCCGATAACAAGCCCTTTGCGGAGAATGATCCCTTTTTTTGAACTGCTGTATTTGCCTTTCAATACCAGTATCGGTTTAAATGACGACAATACAAATGCCGGGTAGAAGCCTGATACAAAAATGCCGGCCAATACTATGATAACCAATCCGATAGTGATCGCATAGCCACCCAAACCTTTCTGTAATAAAGAGGCAAGCGATAACTGTTGGTTGACGAGCGTATTGAATACCTGCTGGAACAGGACGGCAAGAACAACGGCGATGGCTAATGCCATGATATTAATAATGAGCGATTCAGTCAGGAATTGCCTGATTAATTGCCCTTTGCTGGCTCCTGTAACTTTACGTACACCTACTTCAAGAGCTCTTTCTGATGCACGGGCGGTTGCCAGGTTGATATAATTTACCCAGGCAATGCCTATAATGAATAAGGCGATAATCAGCAGCCCCCAGACAACGTTTGAACTCGCGGTTTCTATATTTTCATATTCTGTGTCGGAATACAGATGGACTTTCAATAATGGTTGCAGGTAAAATTTCTCTATGCTGCCCGATACCTTGTTGCCGTCAAAGTGACGCTGGCTGAACGCGGCCATTTTAACATCGAATGCTTTGTAATCGGTGCCGGGTTTTAACTGGATATAGTGCCAGAAATCAGAGTCGTGAAAATCATAATCAGCCTCTTTGTAGCCGTAAGAATGAATAAGTGTTTGATAAGATATCAAACAGTCGAACTGGAAAATGGAGTTTTTTGGTATATCCTTAAGGACCGCCGTGATCTTGGTCGGGAAAGTATCGGTCCCCATTTTTATCAACTGCCCAACGCAAGGCTGAAAATCATTTCCCTGCACGCTAAATATCTTGCGGGCCATTGTTTCCGAGATTACTACTGTATTTACTTCAGAAAGGGCCGTTTTGCTGTCACCAGCAACAACCGGGAACGTAAACATGGTTAACAGGGAGTTATCCACGCAATACTCAAGGTTTTTGGCTACCTTTTTGTTTTTGTAGGTTACAGTGGCTTCTCCAAACTGAAGAACCCTAGCGTTATTAAGCACTTCCGGGTAATCATCCTTCATCGCTTTGCCCACGCCTGAATAAGTGATAGTGCCGTGCTGTATCAACTTGCCATTCTGGTACCGGTCGTTAACAACACGGTAAAGGTCCGCGGCATTTTTATTGAAATGATCGTAACTCAATTGGAAATTTACATACTGTAAGATCAACAGGCAAGCCCCCATGCCAAGCGACAGGCCCAGTATATTGATCAGCGAAAAAACCTTATTCTTCCAAAGGTTGCGCCAGGCGGTTTTAAAGTAGTTTCTTATCATGATGGTTAAATTCTAATATCTAAAACCTAAACTCTAATATATATTACCTTGTCACAGATCACAGGTTAACTAATTACTCGGAACGCAGACTCTTCACCGGGTTTACCATCGCGGCCTTTAAGGTTTGGTATGCGATGGTCAATGCCGCTATAGCAAATGATGCTGCAATCGCTATTAAAAATATCCCCGGGCCGATGCTGATGTGATAGGCATAGTTATTCAGCCAATTATTCATCATCCAATATCCTAATGGTGCAGCGATTACAAAGGCAATGACGATAAGCACCACAAATTCTTTTGAAAACAAACCGATAATACTCATGAGTGGAGCCCCAAGCACTTTGCGAATGCCTACCTCCTTTGTGCGTTGGGCAGCCGCGAACATGATGAGGCCATACAGGCCCAGGCAGCCTATCAAAATGGCTATGCACGAGAAGAATTTAAACGCGGTATATTCCTTTTGTTCCTGTGTATAGAAACTGGCAATATGGTCATCAAGGAACTTATATTCAAAGAGATTATCAGGAAATAAAGCAGACCATGATTTGCCGATCTTGTCAATGGTTTGATTGATATTCCCCGGGCGTATCTTTACACTGGCCATAAAAAACCTATTGTTGTTATACTGCAGTATACAAGCCCGGCGCAGTTTGTGCTTTGATTCGCTTTGGAAATCATGAACGACACCTGTAATGGTAGCTGGTCCATTCCAATTGATCTGTTGACCAATGGCTTTATTGGGGTCCGTAATTCCAAGTTTATGAATCAATGTTTCATTCACTATAATATTTTGGGCAGTATCGGTAGGGGCTTTTTTAAAGACCTTTTGGCCGGCAAGCATTTTCAGGCCGAACATATTGATATAGTTCTCATCGATAAATTTCACCTCAGTAACATCATCCTTGATAATGCCGAACTTGGGTGCTGTAAAGCCATTAAAGTTACTATTGTAAGATGGTGCACCGTTTGAGAAGGTAACCTGCTCAACCCCGGGATTGCTTACCAATTGCTGGTGAAGCACATCCTGTTTAGCCCTGTTTGGGATGAAAAATGAAACCACTGCATCTTTATTAAAACCAAGGTCCTGGTTCTCAAAAAAGTTCATTTGATTGGCGACGATAATCGTACCAACTATAAGTATCTGCGAGATGGTAAATTGACCTACGACCAATACCTTACGCAAGGAAAGGCCCTTAACAAATTTGCTGCCCTGGTCTTTAAGCGAATCTACGGGCCGGAAGGCTGACTGGACAAATGCCGGGTAAAGACCTGCGATCAATATTACGGCTATTGCTATGCCGGAAATGTAGGCGATAACAATAGGCTGCGTTAATTGACCCGGATCAAGTTTTATATTAAGCCAGGAAGCCGCGCCGGATAAGAACATTGCAGCTAAGGTGATGCCCAAAGCCAAAGCTAATAGTACCAAAACTGTGGTTTCGCCTAAAAATTGACCTATTAACTGGCTTCGGTTGGCGCCCAATACTTTTCTTACGCCGACTTCTTTAGCCCGTTTGATGGCTTGTGCAGTTGCCAGGTTGACGAAGTTTATGCAGGCAGTAATGATGATGAGCAACGCCACGCCAAACAGGGCATAATAAGTATCTTTTGACGTTGGTGTAATTACATTATTGATGTAACGCTGATCGAAATGAACGTCTTTTAGAGGCTGAAGGGGGAATCGGACTTCTTTCGGGTTCAGGTTCCAGTTTTTATGGATAAACCCGGATATGCGGGCTTGCACACGTTTGATGGAATAATTTTCGGGCAAAAGCATAAAAGTAAAAAAGCCACCTCCAATATCATAGATATTGTTCATATCATCTTTTACCTGGTTCCTTATGGTTTCAAAAGAAAGTAGTATCTGTATCGGAACGCTCCGGTTTGGCGGCAGGTCTTTGATAACACCGGTAACTTTAGCATTAAATTGGTTTTCAACATTGATCACCTGGCCCATCGGGTCGGTATTACCATAATACTTTTTGGCGATGCTCTCGGTAAGCACAATAGCATTCGGTTCTCTTAAAGCGGTTTTAGGATCGCCTGATATCCATTGGAAATCAAATATTTGAGGAAGGTATTCATCGGCAATAACAAAATCTTTTTCCTTGAAGCGCTGGTTGTTGATTTTGATCATCGCCTCCTGGTTATACATCACCTGTGAAACCCTGAGCTCGGGAAATTCGGCGCGCATTTTAGGCGCGACAGCCAGCGATATGTTTGAATTAAAGTCGATCGCATTCCAGGTTACGCGATAGATGCGGTCGGCTTTGGCGTAATTATCAAAAGTCAATTCATTTCTTACTACAAGGAATAAAATAAGGCAGGAAGCGATCCCTAAAGTAAGCCCGAAAATGTTCAGGAACGCGTAGCTCCAATTACGCCTGATATTCCTGAAAGCGATGGTAAAATAGCTTTTAAACATGGCTTTAAAACGTTTAGAATTAGGCAAGAAACTCTCAAACTGACCCCTTCTTTTATCAAGAAGAGGTCAGGGAGACACATTAATCAACTGTTATTATTAAACTAAATACAGTTCCGGGCGGCCTGTAACCAGGTCGTTATATCATTATATTTTCCATCACGGTTTGACCATCCAATAGACGGATGATGCGATGGCTGTAGCGGGCATCATGTTCGGAGTGAGTTACCATAATGATGGTTGTTCCCTGCTCGTTTAGGTCTGTAAGCAGTTCCATTACGTCATTACCGTTGCTGCTGTCGAGGTTACCGGTAGGCTCATCCGCAAGTATCAATTTCGGCTTATTAACAACTGCGCGGGCAATAGCCACACGCTGCTGCTGACCGCCTGATAACTGCTGGGGATAGTGGTTGCGGCGGTGCATGATCTGCATTTTGTCCAGCACTTCTTCCACCCTCTTTACTCTTTCAGCACTTGGCACGCCGGTGTAGATCAAAGGCAGTTCCACGTTTTCGAATACGGTAAGCTCGTCGATCAGGTTAAAGCTCTGGAACACAAAGCCGATGTTGTGCTTGCGCAGGTCGGCGCGTTTGCGCTCATTAAAATGGGCCACTTCGACGCTGTTGAAAACATAGCTTCCGCCATCGGGGTCATCCAACATGCCCAGGATATTGAGCAAGGTTGATTTACCACAGCCCGACGGGCCCATTATTGCAACAAACTCTCCTTTTTTAACTTCGATGGATAGTTTGTTCAATGCGATAGTTTCTACCTCTTCAGTGCGGTAAAATTTTTCGAGATCAGTAATTTTTATCATTTGTGCCTCCTAAATCCTTCTTTTTAATTCACCAGGATTTGATTTTATATGTGTTAGTTAATTAATTAGTAATTCGCTTTTATTTGGTTAATACGAGTTCCTGTATGTTGCCATAGTTCTCATAGCTCGAAGTGATTACCTTATCACCTTCTTTCAAGCCCCTGGTTACCTCATAGTAATTTGTGTTCTGCCTGCCCAATTGTAAATCCACTTTATAAGCAGTTTTGCCATCTTCGCTTACTTTAAATATCCAGTTGCCGCCGGTCTGCTGGAAGAATCCGCCTAAAGGCAATAATAATGCAGGTACTTCATCACCAAAGGTTAGGTTGATCTGTAGCGTCTGCCCCTTTCTTAAGCCTGGCGGCACATCACCAACAAACTCCATATCAACCGGGAACTGGCCGTTGGTTATCTGTACGAAAACCTTCTTCACCACTAACTTGTAAGTTTTATTATCTGTTGGATATAGCGCGGTCAAACCTGTTATTACCCTATTGATATAGTGGTCATCCACAAGCGCACGGATTTTAACGCCGCCAAAACCGTCAATTTGTGCCAGGTGGTCTCCCTTGTTTTTATTCTGGCCTACTTCAGCATCCAGCGATGTTAACTGGCCATCAATCGGTGCCCTTACGGTTAAATCAGCCACCTCTTTGCGCATCAGTTCCAAACTTGCCTTCATTTGCTTATATTGTTCAAGGGCCTGATCATTCTGCACTTTACTCATGGCAGTGTCCTGCCGTAATATTTCTCTTGCAAGGTTTCTCTTACGCAGCTGGTAGTTATATGTATTTTCGGCAACCTTGTATTCCTGTAAGCCTATAGCTTTTTGGGCGTACAAAGTTTTATCCAGGTTATACACACGTTCGGCTTCTTTAAAGGCGCTTTCTGCATCAGCCATTGTCTGCAATTTATTTACAGTGTTTTGCGCAGCGTTGTTTTTCGATATCTGTATTTGGGTTTGGTCTGCATAAACCGTGTTCTCAGAGTTAGCCAGGCTAAGCTCCACATCAGTATTTGATAATTTTAGAATCGGGTCGCCTTTCTTTAGTTTAGCGCCGTCTTCCACAAACCTTTCCTGTACAGTGCCTCCTTGTATAGCATCAAGGAATATGGTCACTTTTGGGTATACTACACCGTTTACCGGGATAAACTCCTGGAATGGTCCTTTAGTTACTGTGCTTATGGTAATACGATCAATAGGTGCATTATACTTACTTTTACCTGTAACTGATGGTAAAACAAAAATCACCAAGAATGCAATAAAGACAACGATGCCCCCAATAATCATTAAACGTTTGGTGTTCCACCTGCTTTTTTCAATTTTTCTGTCCACTGTTATATATTATATTTTGTTATTGTTTACAAAAAGATATGCCACAAATTAAAAAGCTGTTTCTCAGCAATTTAATATCAAATTGACTAATCAAAGCGTACGCTTCTGTTACAGCAAGTGTACGGTTATGATACAATGCTTTTTTACTGCAATTGGTAAAAAAGCTGTTTTTCAACCACTTGAAAAGATGGTAAATGAGTTGATGTGTTGCATGGACCTACGATATTGTAATGAATTAAGTAATTTGCCGACTGATAGCCGTTGAATTTATATTAAAACTAATGAAATGATATTAAAAAAATCAACTGTTTTAGTTGTTGATGATGATATAGACGTGCTGACCGCCGTAAAATTGCTGCTTAAAACAGAGGCCCAGGAAGTGATTACAGAAAAAAATCCTGAAAACCTTAACTGGTTGCTGCAACGCAACCAGGTTGACCTGGTGTTGCTGGATATGAACTTTAACAGCGCAATCAATACGGGTAATGAGGGTCTTTACTGGTTGCGTAAAATAAAGGAATGGAAGCCGAATGTTTGTGTTATCATGATAACCGCTTATGGCGACATTGATCTGGCGGTACGCTCGTTAAAAGAAGGCGCAAACGATTTCATAGTAAAACCATGGCATAACGAAAAACTAATAGCCACGATAAAAGAACTATTAGATAAGCAGGAAGGTGTTAAGCCTGCTAAGGCTGCTGTAAAGACATCGGGTGATACCTCTATACTGGGCGATTCGGATGTGATGCAGGATATTTTTCATAAGGTTAATAAGATAGCCCCTACGGATGCTAATATTTTGATATTAGGGGAAAATGGTACCGGCAAGGACCTGATGGCGAAGGCTATACACGAACGTTCATTGCGCGCTGACAAGCCTTTTGTTAAAGTTGATGTGGGCGCTCTGACGGATACTCTTTTTGAAAGTGAACTCTTTGGCCATAAAAAGGGGGCGTATACCGATGCACGGGAGGACAGGCCGGGGCGTTTTGAAGATGCACACGGCGGCACTTTGTTTTTGGACGAAATAGGAAATATATCTCTCCAGCAGCAGGCCAAGCTGCTGACGGTCTTGCAGAACCGGCAGGTAACGCGGCTGGGCACCAATAAGGCCGTGGATGTAGATATCAGGTTGATATGCGCCACCAACCTGCCGCTATCCGAATTGGCTAATGAGACCCGCTTCCGGAAGGACCTGATCTATCGCATTAATACTGTCGAGATCAATATGCCACCGCTGCGCAAACGCAGCGAAGATATTGTCATACTGGCAAAACATTTTGCCAAAATGTATGCCGGCAAGTATTTAAAACCGGCGGTTGATTTTGATGCGGGTTCATTGCAAAAATTAAGAACTTATAATTTCCCGGGTAACGTACGCGAACTGCAATATACCATTGAACGTGCAGTGATTATGGCCGACGATCACCTGTTAAAAGCTGATGACCTGATATTCTCTATACTGGAAACACCTGCCGAAAGCGAGGTAGAGGCAGATAATGTTCCATTGAGCATCCTGGAGAAAAATGCCATCCTGAGGGTTATCGAAAAAAATAACGGCAATATTACCCGTGCCGCTAAGGAGTTGGGTTTGACACGCACCGCACTATACCGCAGACTGAGCAAATATGATATTTAAGAGATACGAATGGCGGCTGTTGCTGCGGGTGCTTATACTTTTCATTACCCTTACGGCGACCTCAATTTTGGCGGTACAGGGCATTTACCCCTACCTGGTGATCACATGCCCCATGCTGGTATATGAACTGATAGAAATGATACGTTTCCAGAAAAAGGCCCAGGACGAGGTAACCCAGTTTGTCGAATCTATACATTACCGCGATTTCTCCCGCCATTTTGACGTACGCAAGGCACCGACTGAATTAAAACCGCTCAGGAAGGGTTTCAACGAGATCAACAGCACTTTTAAACTCATTAGCCGCGAACGGGAAACGCAGTATCATTACCTGCAAAAAATATTGGAGCTGGTGGATACCGGTATTCTCTCCTATGATAACGAGACCGGCGAAACAGGCTGGATAAATGAGGCATTTAAAAAAATAATGGGCATCCCCTACCTCAAAACTATTCATTCGCTGGAAAAGCGTGAACCTGAACTTTATAAAGACATAATTACACTTAAACCTGGAGACAGCAAAGTAATAACTATTACCCGTGAGCAACAACGGGTAAAAATATTGGTGTCGGCCAGTTTACTACGTAGCGACGAAAGAATATACAAGCTTGTAGCTTTCCAGAATGTAAGCGAAGCATTGGACGAAACGGAATCTAAAGCATGGCAAAAGCTGTTAAGTGTAATGACGCATGAGATCATGAACTCGGTAGCGCCAATTTCGTCCCTTGCTGATACGCTCAAAAACCGCCTGCAAAGTCCCGAATTTACCAACAGTGCAATGGGCGGGCAATTGGAGGATCTTGAGCTAGGGATAGATACCATTAAGCGCCGCAGTGAGGGCTTGCTTAAATTTACTGAGAGCTATCGCAACCTGAACAAGATAACGAAGCTTGATCTGAAAAAGATACTGGTGCGCGACCTGTTCGAGAACCTGAACAGCCTGATGCAGCCCACCATGGAAAAGAAGCACATTGAACTGGAAATAGTACTACGCGACCCTGCCCTGGCTATTGAAGCTGACTTGAATCTTATAGAACAGGTATTAATTAACCTTGTGGTGAATGCCATTGAAGCTGTTAAGGACCGCGACGATCCGCGTATTTCGCTATCTGCTGATGTGCTGCCTAATAATCGTACCGTGGTAAGGGTATCTGACAATGGCATGGGCATACCTGTTGAACTACTGGATAAAATATTTATCCCCTTTTTTAGTACCCGCAAAACAGGCAGCGGTATAGGGCTTAGCCTGTGCAAGCAAATTATGCTGCTGCATAAAGGCAATATACAGGTGCAAACTGCCGATGGTAAAGGCTCAGCCTTTCTGCTTCAGTTTGTGGGCTGATTTGATAGTTATCAGATCGGATTAAACGATAAGCGGCGTGTTATCTATTATATTAAGCACCTTTTCGACCATTACTTCAATGTCAAATGGTTTTTTAACATAATCGTTTGCCTTACATTCATTTACTATTAATTCGATATTGTCAGCGGTCGAAAGTATAATGACGGGGATGTTCTTCAGTTTTTCCGATTGTTTGATTTTCAAACAAAAACGGTGGCCCGGTTGATTATTTATAAATTCATCAATCAGGATCACGTGGGGTTTAAATTCGAGTATGTCATCCAGGTGTTTTGGTTCGGGTGAGCTAAAAGTTTCAAATCCTTCTTCTTCCAACAAATAAGCAACCAACATGCGGATATCATGATCATTTTCAATAATCAAAACTTTTTTCTTCATAGAGTTTAATAATGTTTTTTAATCAGGCTTCACGAATATACGATTTTTGAATTAAAAAATTATTATTTAAGTTAAATACAAATTCGTATTCTGTCTGATTCCCACCCTGAATTTGGCGCTATCACCACTTTCCTCTAACATATTACTTAGGTAACTTTGCTAAAACTTATCAATATGAAAATAGTAAGGGTGCAATACTCCACCACACATGAATATGCAGCTAAGAATATGGAAAACATCGCCAATGTGGCTGATGAAGTAAAAAGGCTTGACCACCCCGGCATAAAATATGCCGCTTATTTACTACCTGACGGAAACACATTTATGCATTTTGACCAATTTGAAAATGAAGAAGCCCACGAGGTTTTAACCGGTCTTGAATCTTTCAAAAAATTCGCAGCTGAATTGGAGGCAAGCGGGCTTGAAACAATGCCGAAACTGGACCTGTTGACGTTAGTAGCCGCTTCTTATGAGGTTTTGAGATAAGAAGCTGGCACCTATCAACTATAAATAATTGCTCATTTTTTCGATAATAGAAGCGAACAACACAACCAGGGCGAATAAAATAAACAGGTGCACCAAGATCAGCACCCAGGTACCCATAAAAGGACGAAAGATGTAATAGAACTCTGAATGATCTTGTTTCTTGTTCATCTTAATCAAAGTTATTTTAAATGTGATACAATTGCAATAGGATGTTGTGCCATTGTTCGCTGCACAATCATACGGACTTGCAGGTGTTAACATTAACTTAACAATATACTCATGTTAAGGAAACATTCAAAGGGTTAACTTTACACTATCTTAAAAGAAAAACGTGATGAATAGTAAAAGTCAAACCAAACGCTCCGAAAGCGATATAGTTCAAATTAAGGCTATTAACGAAGATACCTATTGGTCAAAAGAGTACGGGATATCCATGGAGAATCTTAAGAATATGGATTATAACACCGGAATCTTCGAGAAGATCGTTGAATCTCATATTAAGACTCAAAATTCCAATAATTAAGACATCGTATTTAGCGTGCTGAAAATACTTTAAGTTTAGGCCCGGGATAGTTGTGCCCAAAATACCCGTTTGCACTTCCCCCAAATTTACATCACCACCTTCACCTTGATCTGCCCGTTAGAAAGCGTACGGATAATGAGCCTGTCTGCCGTCGGATAAATTGCCTGAATATCCAAATCCTTTATAGTTACATCGGAGTGTACGCCGTTGCCGTAGTCGCGGCTTGCCTGTTTTTGAATTTTGATTTTACTATCGGCAATAAATTGCGAGCAATTGTACACAGCACGCTGACGTATGGCATCGGTTATTTTGCCATTAAACATCCATTTAGCGGCCTTTAACATCCATGCCTGGGTTTGCAGGTCAAAGCTGAGGTCGGGAAAAGATAGTACGTGTGTCACAGGATCGTAAGTTGGTGTGCCAACCAGGTAAATAGTACCCGTATTAGAGCCTTTAAAATCCACCTGCATTACGATTTGCTTGCCGATGCCCCATATTTTAGTTTTATCGACAATAAAAGTTTTACCTGCTACTTCGGCACTCTGTCCTGCTACTTGCTGATTGACAACATTGGTAAGATGGTCATAATTCTCTATCAGGTCCAGGTAAATATTAAAGCCATTTGTTGGCGTATAGGTCGTCAAATTTGGCAACGGACTGGGTGGCTGCGGATTGCTTGCTATAGTTACCACGGGTTTGGCCGACAGCCCAACTGAAAAATTGAGCAGGGAGCCATTAAGGTTAAAATTACTTATCCGTACTGATTGCGGGTTTATGGAAAGGTAACCGACGTCCATTTTAGTTTCGCTGGCCAGGTTTTTCCACATCTGCTCTACCATTGGTTTGATGTTGTAAGCAGCAATACGCGCGTCTACTTGTTTGCCAAGGTCACCTAAGGGGCCCGTGAGGTATTGTATTAACCGGTCGGTTACGTCGATGTTACCCATAAATACATTACAACGGTCTATTGCCTGCGGGGCCGGGTATAAAATAGTTTTTGAGCGGAGATGATAATCAGGCATAACCTGGATGGTCGACTGATAGGATATCACCATCCTGCGAAGGGGCTCGCCATTAACGCCACATTCTGCAGATACTACCGGTACGATTGGTGTAGGACCCGACCCTAAAAGTGTTGCACATTTAGCGCAATAAGAGGCCGTAAAACCATAGCTGCCCGTAAACTTAAGGTTGACAACATTATTGCTGCCTGTGATGGCGAACGGCGTACGTGTAAATGTGTACTGGTACCTTAAGCCTTCGCAGGGCTGCTGGTTATCGGAATATTTATTGGGAACCGAATTTTCCGCTTGCACGAAGTAAGTTTTCAAATCCACAGTAACCGGTACCTCCACATTTGAAACCGGCTGAACGATCGCCGGGATATTCGCATCGGTATTAGCTGGGGCCAGTGGTGGTTTAACTGCTGCACAGGAATAAAGTAAAAATGGTAATATAAATATCGGGGAAAACTTTTTTAGTGTCATGTTCAGGCAAATGTTCAACGCCCGTAAAAATAATAAAGGTTTGGAGTTTTTTGGTTGAATATTTTAAACGCATTATCGCGTCAGCCGCAAGTCCGTTTCTGAACTCGTACCGCCGGCTGTCACTGGTGTAAGGGTATAGAGTACCATTTTATGTTGTGAAAATTCGGTAATATAGACGTCCATGGGTGTTGTTAACTTGAAATTGGGATTATTAGCTACGTCGATATAATTTAAGGTAAGAACATTGTTGGTGAGCTTATAGGTAAATCCAAATTGACTGTTTGGCTCAGTACCCAGGCTCTCGAGACCCGTGCTATCCGTAATAAATTGATAATAATAACCCGGCAGGTCGTTATAATCGTGCGTTACTGCGCTTCCAAAATTACCGGAACCTGCACTTACCGTATCCGAGTAAAAAGTCCATTTACCCTTAAGGTTAATCAAATTAAGTGCATAAGATGGCGGTACCGGCTTAGGATTATCAATCCCAAACCATTTAAAACAACTTGTTAATGTAATTGAAACGACGAGGATAAATATGATTTTTTTCATGTATAAGGTTAGTCAGTTAAAGTATACTATATATACGTAAACCAGGGCAGATATGTAACATGAATAACTACATTGTTCTTTTTATGATAAAAACATGTACCCTGCCAATTTGACAAGATTTTGACTTTGGCTCGTGGCTTGATGAGTGGGCATTAGATAATTACGTTCAATCCAAAAAATAAAATAAACTATGCAAGAAAAAGGAACGATCTCGATACATACCGAGAACATTTTCCCGATCATCAAAAAATTCCTATACTCCGACCACGAGATATTTCTGCGTGAGTTGGTATCCAATGCGGTTGACGCAACGCAGAAACTGAAACGTCTTAGCTCATTAGGGCAAGTCAAAGGTGACGTTGGCGACCTGCGCGTTGAGATAGCTTTCGATGAAAAGAAAAAAACCATTACCATTTCTGACAATGGTATCGGCATGACCGCCGAAGAGATCAAGAAATATATCAACCAGATCGCATTCTCGGGTGCCGAGGAGTTTATGGAGAAATTCAAGGACTCAAAAGATGCTAACGAGATCATTGGCCGTTTTGGCCTGGGTTTCTATTCGGCTTTTATGGTAGCTGATACGGTTGAGATCGAAAGTTTATCGTACCAGGAAGGCGCTGAACCTGCTCATTGGACCTGCGACGGCAGCACGGAGTTTGAGCTAAGCGAAGGCACCCTGACCGAACGCGGAACGGAGATCACCTTACATGTCAATAAGGATAATGAGGAATTCTTGAGCAAATATAAACTGCAGGAAATACTGGATAAATATTGCCGCTTTTTGCCCGTACCGATCATATTCGGCACCAAAACCGAAGAAGAACCCGATGGTGAGGATGAAGAAGGTAAGCCAAAATACAAATCGGTTGAAGTTCCCAATATCATCAACGATACCAATCCAATCTGGACGAAGTCGCCTAATGACCTGAAGGACGAAGACTACCTGGATTTTTACAAACAGCTCTACCCTTTTTCAGAAGAACCATTATTCTGGATACACCTGAATGTGGATTACCCTTTTAACCTGACCGGCGTATTGTATTTCCCTAAACTCAAGAATGATTTTGAGTTTCAGAGAAATAAGATCAAACTGTTTTCCCGCCAGGTATTCATCACGGATGAGGTAAAAGACATCGTACCAGAATTCCTGATGTTGCTGCATGGCGTTATCGATTCGCCGGACATTCCGCTAAATGTATCCCGCAGCTTCCTGCAGGCCGATGGCAATGTGAAGAAGATAAACAGTTACATTACCAAAAAAGTAGCTGATAAATTGTCAGAATTATTTAAAAGCGACCGCGAAGCCTACGAGCAAAAATGGCCGGACATCGGCTTGTTTGTAAAATATGGCATGGTAAGCGAAGATAAGTTTTACGATAAGGCGAAAGACTTCGTATTGTTGACCAACACGGAAAAGAAAAACTTCACTTTAGAAGAATACAAAGAGAAAGTAGCACCCGCCCAAACGGACAAGGACGGGCTGTTGGTTTACATTTACACGAACGATCCGGAAAGGCAGGACACCTTCATTCAATCAGCCAATAAAAAGGGATATGATGTATTGCTGATGAACTCGCCTATTGACAATCACTTTGTAAGCAGCCTGGAGCAAAAGCTGGAGAAAACGTCGTTAAAACGCGTTGACTCTGATGTTGCTGATAAACTCATCAAAAAAGAGGATGCACCTGCGCATATCCTGACTGAAGAACAATCGGCAAAAGTGAAAACCATTTTTGATAAAGCCATCAATAAACCTGCTTACAAAGTTGAACTGGAAAGCCTGAATCCTGATGAATTACCAGTTACCGTTACCATGGATGAATTTATGCGCCGCATGAAAGAAATGGCAGCTATGGGCGGCGGAATGGGCTTTTATGGCAATTTGCCGGATAACTACAAAGTGGTAATTAATGCCAACCACAAATTGGTTAGCAAAATACTGGAACAGGAAAGCGAAGAAAGCCAGTCGCAATTAGCGAAACAGGCCTTTGACCTTGCATTGCTATCCCAGGGACTCCTAACAGGTGCTGAATTGACCGAGTTTGTTAACCGCAGCGTTAATTTGATATAAACGCCACTTAGTGCACATTAAAAAGCGATAGGGTAAACTTATCGCTTTTTTTATTGTATTAATTTTTAAGTAATTTTATGGAATCTCCGCTCGTTATTCATCATAGTTGTATCATGAAAACAATGAAAAATCTATTTATCCTGTTACTAATAGTTGGTGCCGGGATAAGTGCGGCAAGTGCTCAAAATTCGAGAAATGACAAAAAGGCCGTAAAAATCACCGCAATAAAGAACGATGTTGATGGTAAACATTACACTTTTTCGGCTAATACTGCAACACCGTTGCGGGGAAGTACAATCCAGCTTACCTCCGAATACGACCTTCGCATTACGCCCGACAGCGTTATTTCATTTTTACCGTATTACGGAAGAGCTTATATGGATGTGCCCTACAATCCAACCGATGGCGGCGTTAAATTCAGTTCAACTAAATTTGATTATAAAGTAAGCCAGAAGAAAAAAGGGGGCTGGGAAATTACCATTAATCCAAAAGACGTAAAAAATTTAGAGCGGCTGGTTTTAAATATTTCTTCCGATGGATATGCGTCTCTGTCGGTAACGAGTACTAACCGCGACCCGATTTCTTTCTATGGTTATCTGAAAGAGTAATCGTTTACCAAATCCTTGTGTAAATCGAAAAAAAGCCGTTGGATTTAACGGCTTTTTTGTTGGATAAAACTTTCCAAACGGTTGATTGTTTGAGCAATAAATGGTGTCTATTAAATTTAAAACCATGAAAAACTTAAGTAAATCAATTTTTGTATTTGCCCTCACGATATGGGGTGCAAATGCTGTTCACGCGCAGGGCTCATTAAAAAAAGATGAAGCTAAAAAAGAAGCGGAAGTACAAAAAATAGTGTCCAGTGGCCGATATACTTTTGAAGCGACTAAAGAAGTTTCTAAAACAGGTGCCAGATCGCTAAGAAGCGGGGCCGACCTTGATATTTCAAAGGACACATTAATTGCTTACCTGCCAGGCCTTGGCAAAGCGCCTGCCGCAGTAACCAGTGCCCGTGCATCAGGTATTACCTGTAATCGTTTTAAATATGAAACGGAGGCAGGTAAAAATGGCCACACAGAAGTTATTATTAAACCGGAACAAAAAAATGCAGTTGATAAGGACGTGAAGGAATTAAAACTGAATATTTCATCATTAGGGTACACCACGCTGACCGTGGTAAGGACCGACCAAAAGCCTGTATCCTATTATGGATATATAAAACAGGAAGAGGCGGATTTCCCACGTACCAGGGGAGTTAGATAAAACCAATTGATGGGGATGGGTTGAAAGATCAGTTATCTAACAGACCCGCATTATCCTTCAGCCCTACCCCTGATAACTTTCTTTTAAGGGATTCCTGCACCAGATAAAATATCTTTTTGGAGGCCTGTTTAAAACTCAACCCATGCGGCCTGATATTGGAAATGCAGTTCCGCGACTCATCTGTTAACCCCGGGCGCGGATTAAAGGTTAAATAGGCCCCCATACTATCCGCAGCACTTAATCCCGGCCGCTCGCCTATCAGGATAAGAGATAATTTGGCAGTCAGATGTATTCCTATGTCATCAGCAATGGCAACCCTGCCTTGTTTTACCAGGCAAATGGGTGAAAGCTTTAATCCGGCAGCTAATAATTGCGGTATAAGTATCTTTAATAAATTGACGGAGTGTTGATTTACCGCTGTCGCGGACAAGCCATCAGCTATCGCGATAACGATATCGCAATTTGTGCTGTAATCGCTTAGTTGGGCTACTGCATTGTCATCAAGCTGCCTGCCAAGGTCGGGCCGTTGCAGGTATTGTTCGCGATAAGCAGCTCTGCTGTGCAGTTGCAGGACGGATAATTCAAATTGAGTTAATTCTTCGGATAGTTTATCCAGATCAAGCTCAGAGTAAACCGCGTCACGGGCGTGGGCGTGCGCCAGGTTAAACGCAAGCGATTGTTTTAGGGGAATACTTGCCCCTGTACGTCCCAATCCAATACGCGCTGCCGTAAACTCTTTTAAAGGTTCCAGAAAATCATCTTCAGCCTTATCTACTTTATCCATACCTTCATTTGATTTAACAATTCGATGTTTCTTTTGCTGGTAAGCGTTCCTTTTTCATTCATAATGCCTTGTTTTATCAGCCACTGTTCAAATTCAGGCGCGGGTCTTAAGCCAAGTACCTTACGCAGGTAAATAGCATCATGAAAAGACGTTGACTGGTAATTGAGCATAATATCATCAGAACCTGGTACGCCCATAATAAAGTTGCAGCCGGCGACGCCCAACAATACCAGCAAGTTATCCATATCGTCCTGGTCGGCTTCGGCATGATTGGTGTAACAAATATCAGCGCCCATGGGCAGGCCCAAAAGTTTACCACAGAAATGGTCCTCGAGAGCGGCACGGATAATTTGTTTGCCGTCATACAAATATTCCGGCCCGATAAAACCTACGACAGTATTTACCAGGAATGGATTGTATTTGCGTGCGACAGCATAGGCCCTGACTTCACAGGTTTGCTGGTCGACACCATGATGGGCATTGGCTGATAATTCACTGCCCTGCCCGGTCTCAAAATACATCACATTATTACCGATGGTGCCCCGGTTAAGCGATAAGGTTGCCTCGTAAGCTTCCGCGAGCAGGGCTAAATTAATACCGAAGCTTGCGTTGCTTTTTTCGGTGCCTCCTATAGACTGAAAGCACAAATCAACAGGCAGCCCTTGTTTGATCAGCTCAATGGTTGTTGTAACGTGAGTAAGGACACATGATTGTGTAGGAATATCAAATTGCTGACGCAGCCTATCTATCAGCAATAAAAGATTGCTTACTTCTGAGAGACTATCGGTAGCGGGGTTTATGCCAATAACCGCATCACCGCTCCCCAATAGTAAACCATCGATAATGCTGGCTGCAATTCCCTTCGGGTCGTCAGTCGGGTGATTGGGCTGCAGACGGGTTGAGAAATGGCGCTTTAAACCAATGGTATCCCTGAATTTTGTAACCACTTCGCACTTTCGTGCGACTGCTACCAAATCCTGGTTACGCATTAGTTTGGATACAGCTGCTGCCATCTCAGGGGTAATACCGGGCGATATTTCCTTCAATACTTCCGTGGTAGTTTCATCCCTCAAAAGCCAATCCCTCAACTCACCAACAGTTAAACTATTTATTGAGATAAATGCGTTATTATCATGATTATCAATTATTAATCTTGTAATTTCATCATCTTCATAAGGAATCACCGCTTCATTAAGAAAAACTTTGAGTGATACATCGGCCAAAGTCATCTGGGCAGCGACACGTTCTTCATAAGTATCAGCACACAGGCCCGCCAGCACATCACCAGAGCGATGTGGCGAGGCTTTGGCAAGCAAAGTTTTCAGGTCGCTGAACCTATACACCTTTCTGCCGATAGTGTGCTGGTACGACATAGCTTATTCGGATGAAACCATTATGGCAGCCTGCTCAAGCAACACATCGCCGGTTATCTTCACTTTATGTTTTCCCATCAATATAAACAGGATCACAATTGCAGCAAGTCCTCCAAAAAAGTATAAACTCAAAACCGGGTTGAAATAGATGATAGCCACGAGGCATAATGCAGATAAAAACAGGGCAATGGCCGGGAAATACGGGTAAAAGGGGGACGCAAACGGCCGGTCTAAGCCAGGTTCTTTACGACGAAGCATAAACAGGCTCAGCATGCTCATCATGTACATCAATACCGCTCCCATTACGGATATGATAATCACCTGCTGCGTAGTGCCTGTAAACAGTGCTATAAAGCTAATTATCCCGCCTGCCAGCAAGGCCCAATGCGGCGTTTTAAAACGATGGCTGATCTGTGCCAGGAACCGGGGCAGGTAACCGCTTCTTGCCATAGCAAATACCTGTCTTGACGACGCCAGTATAGTGCCGTGAAAGGATGCTACAAGGCCGAATAAGCCAATACTCGCAAATAACTTAGTCAAACCATTTGATTTACCCAGAACAATACTAATTGCAGCGGGTAATGGGTAATCAAGACTGCTTAACTTGCGCCAGTCAGTAAGGCCTCCTGTCAATATCATCACTCCCAAAGCCAGGAATATCAATGTGCCAAGCCCGTATAGGTACCCTTTAGGGATATTGCGTTTAGGTTCTTTTACTTCCTCTGCAACCATGGCTACGCCTTCTATCGCCAAATAAAACCATACTGCGAATGGTAAGGCAGCAAATACGCCTCCCCAGCCAAATGGCATCGGATGGCTCATATAATTGTTTAGCCTGAATCCAGGCGATACCACACCCATGAACAGTAATAGCTCGGCAACAGCTAAGATGGTTATCACGACAGAAAATGCAGCCGACTCCTTAATACCCGCAACATTGATAGCGATAAATACAATGTTGAATGCAACAGCAGATTGAATAACCGGGATTGAAGGATACAAAAAATGAAGGTAGCTGCCCAACGCAAAGCCAATAGCGGGTGTCGCGAACAGGAAATCAACCAGAGTTGCATAGCCGGCTATCAGTCCGGCTATTGGGCCCATAGCGCGGTAGGCATAGGCAAAAGCACCACCGGCATGGGGTATGGAAGTAGTTAATTCGGTATAACTGAATATGAATGTTATGTACATTAGCGTCACGAGCACGGTCGCTATCAGCATTCCAATGGTGCCTGAAACAGCCCACCCATTGTTCCAGCCAAAATATTCACCAGATATAACCAGACCCACAGCTATGGCCCATAAATGAACCGGCTTAAGTACCCTTTTTAGTTGTTCTGGTGCCGAATTAGTCATTAATTATGTTGGTGATTTATCGCCGCTTTAAGATAGATAAAGCCCTTGTTAAATCAAAATAGCGCCTGTTATCAAATTGTAAAGAGGCTTGTATCCAAATCACATTGAAACATACTTTAGTATAAACTGTTATAAAACAAGTATGAATAACAATTTTTGCAATATGTTACGCATTGAAATACCGGCTGAAGAATATTCGGGGCTTACCTTTCTAAAGGTTGAGCAACTGGATTTACCCAGGCCGGTTAACGGGTTCCAATCTGAAATAAACGGCAATATCATATTGTCGTTTGAAGATGAAGAGGAAGCAATAAATTACTCCTATGAAATGGACAGGTACGCTGAAACACATAGCGACCAGTCTTCACCAGAATACCTGGCTGCGATTGAAATTATCAAAGCAATAAGTAATGATGAGTTTGTTCAGAGTTATATTCAGAGCTGATCAGGCTTCAATAATTACCCCGGCAAAGGTTAATCCCCCGCCAAAACCGAGCATTAGGATTTTGTTTCCCGGCTTTATCTTACCTGCTTTAATGGCTAAATCCCATGCTAAAGGAATTGATGCTGATGAGGTATTGCCATAACATTCAATACTGGTAAGCATTTTATCCATGGGGTAATTTAACTCGGCGGCAACAGCCTCTATAATTCTCAAATTGGCGCTGTGCAGGATAATCCAATCCAGTTGTGCCGCTTTCATAAAATTCTTTGCAAGCAGTTCGTTTACCTTGGTGGTGACAGTCTGGATGGCCCATTTGAAAACAACTTTGCCGTTTTGATGTATTTTTCCGTTTGCATCTATATGCTCGCCGTTAACCAGTTCGTTGTTTTGCGATAAATACAAATCTTTACCATGGCTACCGTCGGAACCTGTCACCGCGTTTAATATTTTAGGCTGAATCCAGGGTTCAACCAGTGCCACTCCTGCCCCATCACCAAACAATATACAAGATGTGCGGTCGGTAAAGTCTGTAAATTTCGATAGTGTTTCTGCCCCAAAAACCAGTATTTTTTTATGTGTTCCGGCAGCAATCAGACCTTTTGCCAATACAAGGCCATATACAAAACCTGCACAAGCTGCCATAATGTCCAGGCAACCCGTATTTTGAATATTGAAGGCATTTTGTATCTGGCTCGCCATACTGGGCATCACCTGGTCGGCTGTTGTGGTACCTACCAAAATAAAATCAACATCATCCAAAGTCAGTCCCGGATTTTCAGCCATCAGATTTTTTGCCGCTTTGATACACATATCACTGGTGTATTCATCCGGTTCAGCAAACCTGCGCTCCTTAATACCCGTTCTGGAAATTATCCATTCATTGTTAGTTTCAATTTTATCGGCAAACCACTCATTCGAAATTCTTTTAGAAGGTGCGTAAACACTTATTGCGGTTATTTTGGAGTTCATTTATTTAAAGTTAGATGTAATTGCCTTTAATCAAATATAGCAAGTGTTTGAATTGATTTAATGAAAAATGAATTTAAAGTAAACAGTTTGCTATCAATCCGGTCCATCCTGTTTGATGCGAGGCCCCTATTCCACGGCCGGTATCACCATCAAAATACTCATGAAATAGAATATAATCTTTAAAATGCGGATCGTTCTGCAATTTCTCATAATCGCCGTATACTGCCCTGCGACCATTTTCGTCGCGCAGGAATATTTTCAGTAAACGCATATAAAGTTCGTCCGCTACTTCTTTCAGATTCATAAAATTACCTGAATTTGTCGGGCATTCGACCTTGAAATTATCACCATAATACTGGTAAAAACGATGCAAGCTGTCAATAATCAGGTAATTCATTGGCATCCATATAGGTCCGCGCCAGTTGCTGTTACCGCCAAACAAACCACTGTCACTTTCAGCGGGTGTATATTTCACGCTGAACTGATGTCCATCAACCGCTATTGAAAATGGATTATTAAGGTGATATTTTGATAAGGCGCGAATACCATGCGGGCTCAAAAACTCATTCTCGTCCAGCATATATTTGAGCAGCGATTTCATCCGGTAACCCCTGAGCAAACTCAGTAAATGCTTTCCTTCGCTGTTTTTCTCATCCCAACGCGATACAAGAGAAGCGAGGTCCGGGCGATTTTTCTCAAACCATTTCATACGGCTGCTAAATATGGGGCTGTTCAAAATGTCACTGTCGTCCAGCACTTCCGTGGCAAACAGTGGTATCAGCCCTACCACACTCCTTACTTTCATTTTTTGTACCGTATTATCAGACGAGCGCAACTGGTCATAAAAAAAACCATCTTCTTCATCCCATAAACCTTCGTTGTTATTTCCAAGACTGTCTATTGCACCAGAGATATAGATAAAGTGTTCAAAAAATTTGGAAGCAATGTCTGCATAAGCTACATCGTAAGTTGTTAGCTCGGCCGCTATGCGCACCATGTTTAACGACGACATTGCCATCCAACTCGTACCGTCGGCTTGTTCCAAATACTGGCCATCGGGTAATTCCGCGTTCCTGTCGAATACTCCGATATTGTCGAGTCCGAGGAAACCACCTTCAAAAATATTGTTACCCGAGGCATCTTTACGGTTCACCCACCAGGTAAAGTATAACATTAGCTTATGAAATATACGTTCCAGGAATTTGGTATCGCCATTGCCTCCATTGGCTTCCTTATCCTGTTTATACAGCGTCCAGGTCACCATAGATAAAACGGGAGGGTTCACATCCCCAAAGTCCCACTCATAGGCCGGTAACTGCCCGTTGGGGTGCATATACCAGTCGCGCGTCAGTAAGAGCAATTGTTCTTTGGCAAAGTCCATATCCACATTAGCCAATGCCAGGCAATGAAAAGCAAGGTCCCAGGAAGCAAACCAGGGATATTCCCACTTGTCAGGCATGGATATGATATCGCGATTGTTCAGGTGTGGCCATTTACTGTTACGGCCATTGAACCTTTCGGCAGGTGGTTTTGGCCCAGCCGGGTCACCACTTAGCCACTTATGAACATCGTAATGGTAAAACTGTTTGCTCCATAACATCCCTGCAAATGCCTGGCGTTGTATCATGCCGTGGTCGGTGGTATCGCTTGAATGCCTTTGCACATTGTTATAAAAATCGTCAGCTTCTGCTTGCCGCGACTTAAATATGGCGTCAAAGTCATCAAACGTGCATTTTGCGTCGGCCATAAGGCGGAGGCGCAGGGTAACGCTTTGGCCTGCTTTAACGGTTATATCATAATTCGCTGCTGCTTTGGTGCCGATTTTTTTTGGATTGATGGTTGGCGCCTGGTGGATTAAATAATCGTTAATGCCATCCTTGCAATAGAGCTTGCCGTCATCGTAATTGTAAAGGCGTTTGGTATTGGTTTCATTTTCACAAAACAGCAGTTCAGGCTCACCTTCAGCTTTAAGCCAAAGCTGGCCAAGTTCCCGATGAAAAATATCGACTACACCGTGCGCATCATCCTCCAGCCGTGGTTTATAATCATCATTACCCCATGACCATGTATTACGAAACCAAACCGTCGGCAATACATTCAGTGCCGCATCCTGGTCGCCGCGGTTACAAATCGTGATTTTTATTAAAATGTCATTGGGTAAATTCTTGGCATATTCGGTAAACACATCAAAATACCTGTTTTGGTCAAATGTGCCGGTATCTATTAGCTCAAATTCGCGGTCATTCCTTGTCCTGCGATGATTTTCATCAACCAACCATGCATAAGGATATTCCTGTTGCGGGTATTTGTACAGTGTTTTCATATACGAATGCGTAGGCGTACTATCCAAATAATAGTACACTTCCTTCACATCTTCGCCATGGTTCCCTTCGGGGTTTGACAGGCCATAATAACGCTCTTTAAGTATCGGGTCCTTTTTGTTCCAGAGCGCGATCGCAAAACACAGGTATTGCTGCTCGTCGCAAATACCGGCAATACCTTCTTCGCTCCAGCGGTAGGCTTTGCTGCGCGCCATATCATGGGTGATGTAGTTCCAGGCGTCACCGTTAGCACTATAATCTTCACGTACAGTTCCCCATTGGCGGTCGGATACGTAAGGCCCCCATTTTTTCCAGGCGGTGTCTTTTAACCTTGTTTGCTCTTCGTTCATTTATTTCCAGGCATTTCTTAAAAATCGCAGCCAGTTGCCATGCATCATATTTTCGATATCCTGCTGCGTATAACCCCGTTTTTGTAAGATAGCAGGAATTTTCTGCAAATCAGCAATAGTCTCCAAATCATAAGGGCATTGCTCGCGCCCAAAGGCCCCGTCTAAATCCGAACCGATACCCACATGCAGGGCATTTCCGGCAATTTGACATATATGGTCCACATGGTCTATCATCACCTCCAAATTACAGTTCATTTCTTTAGGGGTCGATTTAAACCGCACCCATCCTGGTACCATCATCCAGGCATCCAGCGCCGCGCCAATCACAGCACCACGATTTACAAGCGCCTTTATCATTTCATCGCTGTACTGACGATTATGGTTCACCAAAGCCCGGCAATTATTATGACTTGCCCAAATATGCCCGTTAAAATTATCCAAAGCTTGCCAGAAGGCGTCATCGCACAAATGCGTCGCGTCCAGTATGATGTTTAGCCTTTCGATTTCCTTTAGCAAAGCAAGCCCCTGCGGCCCCATTTTGCCCGTTGCGTCAGTCCCATTGGCATATCTTCCCGGACCGTAATGCGCCGGACCTATGGCACGAAGTCCGTATTGATAAGCTCTTTCTAAATATCTAACAGTTACGATAGAATCTGCACCTTCCAAACTTAAAATATATCCTACTGGTTTCTTTTCCAGTGAATTATTGCGCCAAACCTCAACATGTGCTTCAAGTGAATACAGGTCGGTTACCTGCACCATTTCGCCATCATCTTCCATGGCTTTGTACCAGGCCACCTGGCCCTGCGTTTGCGCCCAGGCCTGTTCCGGCGAGTGCCAGCCGGGCAATGGATTGTCCGGCGCCACATACCGGCCTATTTGTGTAGCCACCACTAAACCGATGTTTCCTTTACGTAATTCGGGCAGCGATACTGTCCCGTTTCCCCGATCCGGTTTATCGGTTAACCCTTTTTCACGGGCATTTATTTCGGACACAGGCCTGCGCAGATCGCGGTTCCATTCCAGCGCGTTCATACTCAGATCCAGGTGGGCGTCTATTGTAAACATTTGTGTTAGTTGATTGGGTTAGATTAGGTTGATCAAGTGAATGGCTGATATGGTAAAATTAAAATAACTTAATCAACTCGATCAACCATTCAACATTAAACTGAAATTTTCCTATCCCGCGCTATATTTCTCCACTCCCCACTTACCTTATTATCCTCAATTGTTATCGCGCGTTCATACAAGGCGACAGTCGGGCACACGTGATAAGGCAACCCGTACATAATATCACCTACTTTATACTGATGCCCTTCTCCGGCATCTACAACTAAATGCTCTTCACTTTGGCCAACCATTTCAAGCTCCGGGGCATTGAGAAAGTAGATCCTTTTGCTCAATTCATTTTCAGCAGATATCGATTTATGGCCGACATCCAGGCAAAGTTTGGTTTCATCTGGCAGGGATATTACCCTTGATATTACTAAAGCTGCTGTTAAAAAAGGCTGCTCGGCACAAATCAGGCTATAACCTCTATCCCAGTAAATGAATGTACCAGGGCTACATTCTATAGCCGGCCTTTTTGCATGAACCGGAAATGTAGGTGAGCCACCGACAATAATAACGGGTTCAGGATATCCGCTTTGCATGATATCTTCCTGTAGTTGCAGCACTTGCCAGAATGCTTCATTGCACTTTTGAGTCCGGGTTTCTAAGTCGGCATCATGAATATGGCCGTCATAGGCATGCAGGCCAATAATTTTGATACCCGGCAATGTCAGACAATCTTCATATAACTGAAATGCGTCTGATGGAACGATACCTGTGCGATTCTGACCTACATTCAGGTCGATATAAACAGGGATTTCAATGCCCTCTTTTATCGCAGTTTCTGATATGTTATTTGCTGCCGCAAGATTATCGATGAGACAGGAATATTTAGTTGTGGGGTAAGCCTTGATCAGTTGAACAAATCGTTCCAATTTTGGCCCGACAGGCTGATAAGCCAATAAAACATCAAACGCCTTACACATTCCCAGCATTTCAGCTTCCGCTATGGTAGCACATTTAAATTTGGTAATGCCGGCCTCTAACATCAGCAGAGAGGCTTCCTTACACTTGTTGGTTTTGACATGAGGGCGTAAACGGGATACATCATCGATCATACTTTTTAATAGGCTGATATTTTGCTTCACCCTTTTGGGATAAATAACTAATGCAGGAGTGTCCAACTCGTCAATATCGTCTATAATGTACCAGGTCTGTTCGCTCATCTTTTTAAGACTAAATCAATTCAAAGAGAGCTTCTATTTCCACGGGGATGTTATCCGGTAACGAACCCATTCCTACTGCGCTGCGAACGCCGATACCGTTATCCTCGCCCCATACTTTGGCAAACAGTTCGCTGCAGCCATTGATAACGTAAGGATGCCTTTCAAAGTCGGGCGTGCAATTAACCATGCCCAGCACCTTTATCACACGCTTCACTTTATTTAAACTGCCTAAATTGGATTTAATGGTTGATAATATCGCTAATCCTACCTGTCTTGCCGCCAGTTTACCTTCGTCCATGTCCATGTCCTTACCGATACGACCAATAATCAGGCTTTTATCATCCTTTACGGTTCCGTGCCCGGATACATAGAGGTATTTTCCATCAATTAAACAGGGTTTATAAACGCCAAGTGGCCGGGGTGCTGGTGGCAGGTTCAGACCAAGCGCTGCAAAATTTTCATCAGGTGTATTCATCGTATAAAACTATAAAGTTTTGACGATACCTAGAATTTAATATTCAAATTACAGGATGATATAAATGAAAAAAGGCCGGGGATCTCACTCCCGGCCTCAACCAAATTAATCTCAATATATGTTTAAAAATTAGAATTTATAGGTAAGCCCTACGTTAACCACGTAGTCGGCAAAAGCAGCATCACCATGTGTATAAACGCCTGTCAATGCGGTTTGACGGATATCAGGTACACTTTGCGTACGGTCGCGGATAACAGCAATTGGTACAAATAAGTATATCGCCATATTCTTAAAGCGGTAGGTTGCCCCGGGTTCAGCCGAAAGGATATAACCGGGCCGCCTGAAACCATCACTGTTACCAAACAAGTCACGAACAGGCAAACAATCATCGCGAACACCCAATGAAAAATCAAAACGATTGACTGATAAGCTCGCGCCAGCCCTTATAAGGTATTGGTCCGGTACGCTTTCCACGTCGCTGGTTATGGCAATTTTGGTAGCGCTTGCCGGCGTGGCAGAAGTTGGCGTACCATTTACGTCCCGTGGGTTTGCCAGGTAATAGAAATTGCCATAAAAACCAAACTTATGTGATATGTTGTAATAGCTGTTCAGTTCCAAACTCACGCCTGTTCCGCCGTCGCCCAATTGTATGGACTGGTCAACAGGACCTAAAATTTTGGTGCCATTAGCCTGCAGGAAGTAATCCTGCGAATTGTAGGACCCGGTTGCAAATTTGATACCGAAGCCCATCTGCACATTGAAATTGTGGATCTTTGCCGGATTAAGCAGCCAATAGTAACCGGTAACATGTATATCACCTAAACCAAAAGTATGCGTACTGAATCTTGTTCCGGGTGATCCGGCAACCTGCGAACGGCTGTTGTCAGCACCGGGAATATCCACAGCAAGGGCCCAACGGTCATCAAAAAGCCGGGTAAAAGTGAAGTCCTGGGTAACCACTTTGTTTATTACGTTATTTTGTAAAGCAATACGCTGGAACTGCTCCTGCTTGCCTACAAAATGGCGGAACGATTTATAATACCGGCTGTTGCTGTTAAACAGCCATGCGCCTGTTTTTACTGCACTGTCAGGGTGTTCATCCATCGTGCAAAGGCCGCCCGTGCTCCGGATGGCTACGCAGCCCTGGGCGAAAACATTTGAATGATTTAACAGAATAAAGAGAGCGGCAATAAAAGAGAGTTTGTAGAATGATTTCATGATTTTTTTTAATGTTTAAGTTGATTGTCGATTTGTTTTGATGTTTTTATTAGGTGGTTAATGATGTAGGGTATTGTTGTACTGTTTTATTGTTGTATTGTTGTTTTGCTGTGTGCGGCAGTATAAACCAGAGAGCCAGTATGGCGCCATAGCTACCTCCCCGCTCTATCCATTCAAATAGTTCCCAATGCGGGTAGAAAAGTTCGGTTCCAACTTTCCATATTAACAGGGCGAAAAGCAAGGGTCGAACAGGTTTAATCAGTACAATACATGCAGCTGTTATTTCAAATATTCCGACAATGAGGCCTGTATTGGCTGGATTAGAAAAGCCGAGGGCCGTGTATTGACTCATTATCCCCTTCTTTTCGGCCAGGTTAAGCCAACCGTGGCCTGCCAGAAGAAGAAAAACGACAGCCTGCAGGAATTTTGTAGCATTAGCAAGGTTTTTTTCATCCGTTCGGATTTCCGGACTGATTGGCGTAAACCAGCCTTTGATGCTTTTACCATTAATGCCGGATAATATCAGCAAGGCTAAAGGCGCGCCGAAATTTCCGGTACGCTCGATAAATTCGGCAAAAGGCTCTCCCGACATCGGCCTGCACATTGCGGTTAGCGAACCCCAAATTACAAGCCACCCCAAAACTGCACGGGTTGGGTAAAGCAATAACGAGATGCCCATCAATATATCAACTGTGCCCACAACAGGCATTAGTTGATAAGCGGTATCGTGTCCTATACCAAATACGGCAAAATAGTTGCACCATATTGGCTTGGTTATGATACCAAAGCAACCATGGCCGATAAAGCACATCGCCGAGGCAAACCGCAGTGTATAATAGATATTCTTTTTATGCTGTAGCATGTTCATAATCTTCATTAATTACCCGGACCTGCCCCATCTCCCTGTCCCCGCGTAACGGCATATTGCCCTACTGCGGCACCTGTTTGCTGACCCACTGTAATATCCTGTCGTGTATGGATGCCCCCAACTAACCTCGACAATGATGCCTGTGCGGCCATATCGGTAAACTTTGTTCCCCTGTCCGGCAATAAATAAGTTAAAACAGTTGCTGCTGCTGCGCTGAAATTGGAATGACCTGAAGTGTACGATGGAAAGTTGGGCACGCCCGTCAGTGTTTTGATCTGATCGTTTATTTGCGATGGACGCGGGTTGAAATAAGCATACTTGGTATCCCAGCATACAATGGCAGCATCCATTTCGGCCATATTGAGCAAGGCGAAATTCCTCGCCCAGCGAACTTCACTGTAATTTTGTTTTACAAATTCATTTGCGGCTATCGCATTCCAATGCCCGGGTGGCGTATAAGTAGCCACGCCATCTGCCCAAAAAGCTACCAGTTCTTCATTGGCGCGGGTGGCATGCTGGCTGTAATTCAATACCTCTTTCTCATCGGCTGCAAATTCGGCTGAGCTGGTTGAGTGCGGGGGCCCCGGCCTTAAGGTAACAACGGTAAGTGTATCAAATAAAAAAGGATGTACCTTAGTAAATAAAGGGAGCATCGGCGGCCTTTTCGGACTTTCGAGGCTTACCCAGGCTATTTCGCCTTTTGCTGCGGTTTGCGATGCCAGCTGTGCCCAGTACTGCGGTGTACCGATCGCAGCCCCGGCTTTATCGGTGCGTGCACGTGCGGTAAACAGGTCAGCAACTTGCTTACCAAGCGATTCACCGGCATCCAGTTCGCCCCTGGTATTCGCACCGGCCATCATTCGATATAATCGTTCGTTAGCGGCCTGTTGTTCAATGTAATCGACATCACCGGGAAACAGTAACTTCATCATTTCAACAGCAGCGCCTTCTACCACTCCATCCTCGCTCGGATAGGAAGGCAATGCCGATTTTGGTATCAGCGCCTGCACCTTTGCGTCGTTTACATACGGTGCCGAACGATTGTATAATTTCTTAAAATGATAAGCGGTTACCAATGCATCATACTCTGCCGCGCTTACATAAGCATATGCCCGGGCCGCATACGGCGGGTTCGAAAAAGGAAACGTAGGATATGCAAACGGATTAGCAGAGCTTGGTGCAGGATAAGTCCCGTCGGGATTCTGATATGGCGGTACATTATGCTTTGCCACAAGGTCGCGCATAATTTCGTTCCAGCGTAATATGGCCCCGGCGCTCCAGTATTTTATTATTGCCTGCTGGGCGCTGGTCAGGTCGCGCTGGTAACCTTTTATCTCGTTCAGGTCGGCTACATAAGCAGGCGAGTTTGTTGCATCGGGTGCTGCAACATTAAATACGGTTGGGTCGGTCACCAATACAGGTTTCCAGCTATCGGCGTTCAGGTCGATGTTTGACGGCGCCAAAGCAGGATACTGCGAATTGGTTTGTATAATATCCTTTTTGCAGGATGTATAAAGCAATGTTATTACGGATAACAACGCTATTCCAATGGATTGTAAATATCTTTTCATCATCTTAGTTTTTATAGTAGTTATCTTGCGTTTGCTTGCTTTTGAGGTCGAAAATATAAGTGACGCCGGCGTGTATCATATTAGCCTGGCCAACGTTTCTTCCGGCTACGGTATAATCATCGCCTGCCGTTATTTCCAGGTTATATAATGCTTTTGGCCTGAACCTCAGGTTACCGCCAACGGTACTCATATTCATACGGTTGCTCGGAAATGGCATATCATTCTTGCGAATATCAAACCCTCCTATCGAAGTGCTGATATCGGCTACACCCTCTACTATTAAGTATTTGCTACGGTAACCTGCACGAAAATTATAGTCGCTCATCGCGGGCAGCTCAACCTGGTTGCTGTAGATAAGTTCGGTGGTATAGTAAGAGGTACGGTCGATAGTAATATTGCTGCGGCTCATGTACGCGCCCGAACCGGTAAAGAAGGCCTTACCATAATTATAATCTACAACGACACGCCCTGTCAGATCTGTGCTATGACTGCCGAGTGCCAGGGGTAAAAAATCAGCCTCATAATTGCTCATAGGAATTGAACCCGTGATGCTGGCAAAAACAGCAAACTTGCTGCTGCCTTCCTGCAATTTAAAGCCTTTCCATTTGATGTTGAGCGCCAGGTCCTGCAATCCCTTCTGACCCTCAAGTGTCCCGGCGGAAGCATGGGTAGTAATGTAGGGTAAGCTAACAGTAGCTATCAGGTTATTGGTGATGCCATACGTAACCATTAGGCTGTACATATTGGTATTTACGGTACCAATATTGCCGTTATTGCGTTTATAGGTACCTTCCCAATAGTACGACCAATTGGAGTTGCCGTACATAATACCAGGGCACAAATAGTTTTTTGGGATCATTATCCCGTCGTTTTCCATTTGTGCCGACGCGGACTGCACAGAAGCCAGGCAAACGATCACAAGGATAAACTTGTAGAAATACGTAAATGATGATTTCATCTTAGTTGATTATAATAAAATTTAATGGTTGACATTTTGAGGCCTGGTGCGAGCGTAGCATGGCTAAGCAACGCAAGGCTGTCCTTGGCGGGAACTACTGGTTGTAAATACTTTTAGGATGAACTGAAATCAGGCCATATCCTTCACATAAAAATGTAATGGGCTAAAGGTGATGAACAAACAAATAGTTTAGCAGGAAAAATTTGGCGGTTTGCCGGGGGATTCGATATAAGGATTTGATAAATGGGAAGAGCTTGAGTTATTAACTACTCTCACCATTTCCGGCAGTTGCGCGTATTTACAATCTACCAGCTGGTAAACATTATCGTATCCTGAATTGATTTTTTTGGCAGATGGTGTAGCAGGGCCTTTTTTACTTAGCGGAACATCGCTCATGTTTTTAGCCATGATGACGTTAGCTTTTACCAGGTTTGCCTTTACATTGTTGGGCAGGCAAATAAGGTACATAGTATCCCGGGTCATTTTCAGGCGCACATAATTGTAATAGGCGTTATTTAACTGAATTTGTCCTTCAATATGCTCATATTCGGTCCAATCCTGTATGGTTGGCATATTAACGGGCACCTTCAGTTCGAGTAATTTGGCAGAATTTATCTTGTTATCATACATCTGCTTCACTATTTCCACGTCAGACTTGTGTATGAAATATTGGTACACCAAAACATACCCACCTATGTTGATCAGGTGTGCTGAAAGGAGCAATATGGCGACCAGTTTTTTCAAGAAAAGTTTATTTCAATTGGTTATTGATGGGTGAAAGTATTAAATGAAATGTTTAAATGCAAGTTTTTTGTTACAATTCGTTAAAAACTGACGGTGTTTAATACTGCTATACGTTGCATAAGCAACATTTGAAACAGTCATTGATGTTATTTGTAATTTATATCAGTACCAATCAAAATCCACTTCCCTGCCGTTTAATTTCCATTTTTGGGGTAGTGAGTTAGTCATCCAATCCAGGGGCTCGCCTGTAGGCTGAACTTTAGCTGCATTGGCAAAGCATTGTTTAATCATAGCCTTTTGTTCCTCGCCGAGTGCTTTAGGATCCGGTGAGATAAATAAAGGTGTTCCGCTTTCAGCTAATAACTGCATCCATTGTTTGTTTTTGGCCCAGGGTATATCATTGGTGAGGCCAACACAATCAGCATCTGTGGCATAAAATATATTGTGTTGCGGTATTCTGAAACCCAATGTATTGATGCCCATCTTGCGGGTGCGGTCCCACTCCTTTCCGCTGGTATCATCACCAATGCGATCAAGTTCAAATACCCCTGCCGAAAGATGACTCATCGTATTACAACCTATGATGTACATATCCTGGGCGGACTCGCGAATGGCCCCATATAGGCTATTCATGATCTCGGCAGTTGTTTTTGTGGTATCATTAAACCTCCAGCCGGGTGTAGTAATAAAGTCCTTCATCTGGAAACCCCATTTGCCGGTTATATCATAAGTGGTATAATCGTGCTTAACCAGCTTATAGCCCCATTTTCTATAGGTAGCTATATTATACTTTACACGTTCTATGTTCTCTTCAATTGTCGGGTCAAGTATGGGTGATTTCGGGTCATCGCGACCGGGTATTTTTGGCAGTAACAAACTCGCCTTGTCGTCATGTTTGGCACATAATGGCCTTGTCCATAACCCGGGTTGCATGCCAAGCTTTTTTATATCATCAGCCAGCACGGCCATGTCCTTAAATTTATCATTGGGTTTAGAAAAATCATCCATAAAGCCACCGTCGCCGGGCAACAACGGCGAATAGGTCGCCCACCCCGCATCAATAACCGAAAACGGGCGGTTATTTGTATCCGGTGCTAAGTCGGTCATCAAAGCGGTTATCTGTTTGATCAAAGCCGCAGAGTTATTTCCATAGGCAAAATACCAATCGTTAATACCATAAACCGGCTGTTTGGGCAATCTTGATACCGGGCACATCCTCCGGCAAAAACGCCGGGTTGTGGTAAATGGCGTTTCGGCATCCAAACTTTTGGTGGTAATCACATCAGCAGCATGTAATTCCCTTTGTCCTAACTGTACCCCCACGCCACCCGAACAGGTGTCCATGGTCATTTCGATACCTTTACCATCTAATGCCCACCAGCAAATAGCATTGCAGCCCGTTTTCACACCAAAACAAGCAATATGCTGGCCGTCGTTCACTAAAGCATACCAGGGGTTTATACTTGGGTGATCAAATAAGTCCCACGACAAATCGCCATACGAGCGTTCCCATTTATCACCCAATATTTTGGTGACCGGGGCAAACTCATATTCCCATTTAAGCCTTATCGCATTTAGTTGCATTGTTGGCGAAGAAACATAATAGGACACCGCATCAGCAGCAGGTTTTAGTCGCACTTGTATATCTTTATAGGTATACGTTACTGCAGAAGATAACTTCATTTGGAACCAGTCGTCGCCGGTTTTCACCCAAACGCTATCAGGCATATTGATAAGCGATGTATTATTAGCAGCTGACGAAGTAAGCCGGCTAAATAATAATGCTGCCCCTGCCGTAGCAGAAATTTTAACAAAATGGCGTCTATTCATAGGATTTGCGGTGGTGAAATTAACAAAAGCAATAACGAAATTTCGTGTAAAAAGATTTTAATTAAATTGTGAAAGAGGAAAGCCTGCAATGAAAGTTACTTTCAAAACAAGGTGATACATTGGGACGCCGGGAACATGAAATGGGCCTGAACAAACATAATATTACTTCAATAAGTCATATTATTTTGCCTCTTCTTACTTTATATAATAAATGTAATTAATTGTGAATCATTAACCTTATGTGGACAAACGGATAAATGTTAATAAATTAAATTTAAGTGATTGATGGTTAAATACTTATATTGCGTTGAATTTAATACCTGATTAATAAAGATTATTTAATTTACCTGGACCAAAAACAATGAGCAAGCTTATATTGATAGATGATGAACCAATTTTTCATAAGATAGTTCAGATGACCCTTAAATATAGCGAGTTGTCAAACCAGGCAACTTATTGTTATGATGGTGAAGTCATATTGGATTACCTGGAGGAAAAACAATCAGATTCGAAATCGCTCCCGGATTATATATTTATTGATCTTTATATGCCCCGTTTCAATGGCTGGGATTTTTTGAACCGCTTTCAGAAAATATATCAGTCCTTAAAAAAGAATATCAATATCTACATCGTTTCCTCTTCGGTTGATCCCCGTGATATTGACCGCTCCAAAACCTACCCTTTTGTAACTACTTTTATTTCAAAACCGGTATTAAAGGAAATATTCGACGGTATCAACATAGCCTAACACATTGCATCCACATTAATAAATACCGTAACGTTTATTTCCACAAATCTGTCTTATGATTGGTAAGCGTTATTTTCAGAATTTATTTCATATTTTTAAAAATCGGTAACTTAGGTTTTATGCAATGCATCAGAAACCCTGTTACCGGAACCAATTATTCACCCTAAAGTTTTGTGACCGACCGTAATAAATGAAACGTATACTGGTTCTTTTACCTTTCCTGTTACTGTTCCATTCAGCCTTTTCAGACCAGGGGCGTGACAGCCTGCTCAATAAACTAAACGCCGTTTTAGATAAAAAGCAACAATTTGACGATGGGAAATTAGCGCGGATCGATAATTTCAAAAAGTTACTTAACGGGGATGATAACCTTGACCTGAATACCCGTTATTCCATTTACCTCGAACTTTACAACGAATACAAATCCTTTAATTATGATGAGGCTTTCAATTACGCACAACGACTGCAACAGGTTGGCCGTTCACTGAAGGACCCTGCCAAAATTGCGTATGGTAAGATAAAATTGGGTTTTATCCTGCTGTCATCGGGCATGTTTAAGGAGACTTTTGATTCATTACGAACAGTAAATGTGAAGCTGCTTGCGGATTCTGAAAAAAAAGAGTATTACTTCCTCACGGCACGCACTTACTATGATCTTTCGGATTTTGATAAAGACAATTATTATACACCTTTATACGTCGACCGTGCAGGGAAATATATAGACTCTGCAACTAATCTTTGCAAGCCAAACTCATTTGAATACCTTTATTATAATGGCCTGAAACACCTCAAAATGGGCAGAATGGATAAGGCGATTACCAATTTGCAGCTGCTTATTAATCATTATCACTTAACCTATCACGAATTTGCCGTCACGGCCTCAACATTAAGCGATATTTTTATCCGTAAAAGCCAGCCCGATAGCGCTATAGGTCTGCTTGCATTGGCAGCCATTGCCGACATCAAAGCCTCTACAAAAGAAGCGGCTGCCATGCTGAACCTGGCCCAGTTACTTCATCAACGGGGAGATGCTAACAATGCTTATATCTATATAAAACAAGCGATGGAGGATGCTGAATACTATGGCGCACGTCAGCGAAAATTGCAGGTAAGCGCAATCTTACCCGTAATTGCCAGTGAACGTATCAATTCAGTTGAGGGGCAGCGAAGAGTATTGTTTTTATACGCTTCTTCGCTCACAGTACTTGCGCTTATTATCGTGGTGTTTGTGGTTATCATCTATAAACAGTTGCAAAAACTGCGCAAGGCGGATAAAATAATCCTTGAGGCTAACCACAATTTGCAGGAGAGTTTGGATAAGTTAAATGAGGCCGATAAAATAAAAGAAGAATATATTGGCTATTACTTCAACCTGATATC
>Ga0207080_1021_pt1 | contig 41729 bp, 45 predicted proteins | sample Alteio_BWMinHeat_58_FD_153532 | JGI IMG/M metagenome (GOLD analysis project Ga0207080, IMG submission 153532) | Enriched cells from forest soil in Barre Woods Harvard Forest LTER site, Petersham, Massachusetts, United States -... | ecosystem: Environmental > Terrestrial > Soil > Temperate forest >...
TCCTGCGCTGTGATCACCACTATTGGCAAACAGTCTCCCGATATCGCGATGGGTGTGGACCATAAAGAAAACCATGAGCAGGGTGCTGGAGATCAAGGCATCATGTTTGGATATGCCACTGATGAAACTGATGTATTGATGCCTGCGCCAATTACTTATGCCCATCGCTTATCCAAGCGTTTATCTGAAGTGCGTAAAACAAAAAAACTCGATTGGCTGCGTCCAGACGGTAAAACGCAAGTAACGGTAAGATATGATCAGGGTAAGCCTATAGGCATAGATACTGTTTTGATTTCTTGCCAGCATTCACCAGATATTAATCAATCTCATATTAGAGAAGCTATTATAGAAGAAGTCATTAAACCCATTATTCCAGAAACATGGCTGGATAAGAGTACCAAATTTTTGATTAATCCAACAGGTCGTTTTGTGATTGGAGGCCCGCTTGGAGATACAGGTCTCACGGGGAGAAAAATTATTGTCGATACGTATGGCGGAATGGCGCATCATGGCGGCGGTTGTTTTTCAGGAAAAGATCCCTCTAAAGTCGATCGTTCAGCAACTTATGCCGCGCGATATGTCGCAAAAAATATTGTGGCAGCAGGACTGGCATCGCGTTGCGAAATTCAGATTTCTTATGCGATAGGCGTTGCTGAACCTATTTCAATTCATCTCAATACTTTTGGAACTGCTAAGATTGCCGAAGAAAAAATTATTCATTTGATTCAAAAGCATTTTGATCTTCGTCCGCGTGCAATTATTGCCATGTTGGATTTATTGCGTCCTATCTATCGCGCCACTTCAAATTACGGCCATTTTGGTCGCGAAGAAGAGGATTTTGTCTGGGAAAGAACTGACAAAGCAGAATTGTTAAAAGATTGAGGAAAAGTATTTATGCCGAAAGATTACCGCGTTGCTGATATGGCATTGGCTGATTGGGGCCGCAAGGAAATATCATTGGCTGAAATAGAAATGCCAGGATTAATGGCTTTACGAAAAGAATACAAAAACAAAAAACCATTAGAAGGTGCGCGCATTGCGGGTTGTCTTCACATGACTATACAAACAGCTGTCTTGATAGAAACTCTCATAGATTTGGGTGCTGAAGTACGTTGGTCATCCTGTAATATTTTTTCGACACAAGATCATGCGGCTGCTGCAATTGCGGCAAAAAATATTCCAGTATTCGCCTGGAAAGGCGAAACTGAAGAGGAATTCTGGTGGTGTATCGATCAGACGATAGAAGGTAAAGATGGCTGGCATGCGAATATGGTCTTAGATGACGGTGGAGATTTGACGATAAGATATCATCAAAAATATCCGCATTTGTTAACAAAAATAAAGGGCATTACGGAAGAAACGACAACAGGCGTCCATCGTTTATATACAATGTTTGCCAATGGCGAATTAAAAGCGCCAGCGATTAATGTTAATGACTCTGTCACAAAATCTAAATTTGATAATTTATATGGCGTGCGTGAATCTTTAATCGACGGTATTAAACGCGCGACGGATATCATGATTGCTGGAAAAATTGCAGTGGTATTAGGTTATGGTGATGTAGGAAAAGGCTGCGCGCAGGCATTTAGAGGTTTCGGCGCAACTGTGTGGATAACAGAAATTGACCCCATCAATGCACTCCAGGCCGCGATGGAAGGATATAAAGTGATCACCATGGAAGAAGCTGCTGCCGAAGGCGATATTTTTGTGACGGCCACAGGCAATATAGATGTCATTACGCATGATCATATGTTGAAAATGAAAAATCAAGCTATTATATGCAATATTGGCCATTTTGATTCTGAAATAGATATCGCTTCTTTGAGAAAATACACTTGGGAAAATATCAAGCCGCAGGTAGATGCTGTCAAATTTCCTGACAACAAAAAATTGTTGATCTTAGCAGAAGGCAGATTGGTCAACTTAGGTTGTGCTACCGGACATCCCAGCTTCGTCATGTCGACATCTTTTACCAATCAGGTGATTGCGCAAATAGAGTTGTGGCAACATCCTGAAAAATATCCGCTGGGCGTACATGTATTGCCCAAGCATCTCGATGAAAAAGTGGCGTCATTACACTTGGATAAATTAGGCGTCAAGTTGACTAAGCTCACAGAAAAACAAGCGAAGTATTTGGGCGTTTCTATAAACGGCCCGTATAAACCAGAATATTATAGATATTAGATAATCTAACCCCGTCATTCCCGCCTCCATAATAATAAGAAAAGATAACGATCTTTAGGGCGGGAATCTATTGCATTCTTTGAGATTCTGCTGTCTTTAACTCTAAACAGACTACATAGTCCAGTTCTAGATCCTCGCTCGATATATTGTAGCGTTTGCTCATTATCGAGCGGCGGGGATGACGGGGTTAGAGAGAGAAAATTGTTTATCTTAACCCCATTATTGGGGTTATCTTAACTAAATGCCATGATTAGATTATGACCATTTTGATGTAAGCGTAAATTTCATCAAAGCCACGTTTAACCGGGTCATTGATTCTTGTTTGTAAGTTTTTTTCCCAGTATTGTTTTACTTCTTCTAAATTCTTTATTTCCCCTTTTTCAGCTGCTGCTATTCCTTCTTCAATAGCGCGTATTTGCCATTCATGTATAAGATATTCTTTAGATGTTTGCATTTTGCATATCCTCAAAATATTAAAACTTCTTCGTATACACATGACAGTACGGCGATTTACCTGTTTTGAGATAATAATCCTGATGATATTTTTCTGCGGGCCAGAAAATAGAAGCGGGTAGAATTTTAGTTGAAATTTTATAATTTTTATCTTGTTTGTTTTTATCTTGAAGTATCTGAATTAATTTCTCAGCGGTTTTTTTCTGATGGTCATCATAGTAAAAAACAATGCTAAGATATTGGCTGCCAATATCAGGTCCTTGACCATCAGCCTGTACTGGATCATGAATTTCAAAAAAATATTTAGCTAACTCTTCATAACTTAATTTTTTGGGATCATAAATTATTCGAATAGTCTCTACGTGTCCCGTAGCGCCGCTGCAAACTTCCTGATAAGACGGATAATCTTTATGCCCGCCGGAATATCCCACTTCTGTTTTTAATGCACCATCTAATTTTTTGAAATAATATTCGACACCCCAAAAACAGCCGCAGGCAAATAAAGCTTCTTCTGTATCTGTAATACTCAAGTCTTCAACATAATCCAAACTCAGAGAGTTAACACAGTGCCGGGTATTTTTATCCGTATAATGCTCGCCATGAAAAACATGACCCAAATGCGCCTGACATCTACTGCAAATAATTTCACTTCGCCGGCCATCAGCATCGGGTTGAGAGAGAACAGCCCCTTTGATTTCCTGATCAAAACTGGGCCATCCACAGCCGGAATGAAATTTAGAGTGCGAAGTAAATAAGGCAAGACCGCATTGCCGGCACAAAAAAGTGCCGGGTTTATCCCAGCTGTCATATTTGCCCGTAAATGGCTGTTCAGTGCCTTTGTTTCGGACAATGTCTAAAATATGCGGCGGTAAACTTTGGGTTTTTAAAGTCATATCTCCTTCCTTTCTTCTGAATAAATCATTGGTGGATTTGAAAGACCAAAGATTCTATAGAATTTATTGTCTTTCAATTCATAAATTCCCATCATTTCAAAAGCGATCGGCTGATCTTCTTTTGTCCCGCTCATCATGAAACGGACAGCAATCTTATTATCGCCATTGCTGATAATATCTTTAAATACAACTTTAGTATTTACCCAGGTTTGTTTCATGATTTCGGCATGTAAACGGATTTCAGAAAAGCCAATCGTTTTGCCGGCCAGATTTGTTTCTATTTCTGGATGATAATATTGATCAAATTTATTGAGGTCGTGACCTTCCCAGATGTCGCGAAATATTTGTTTCACGAAATCTTCTGCTTGAGCTTGGTTCATGTCGAAATTTTACCTTTAGTGATAAACTGTTGATTAAATTATAGAGTAGAATATGCAAAATTCAAATTTTAAAGCAGAAAAGGTATAATCAATACTTAAGTTAATCCCAGAGATTGATTTTCCTATGCAAAACGACATCGAAAGCTATTTATTAAATTTACAAAAAGCTATCTGCGGGGCAGTCAGTGAAATCGACGGCAAAGATTTTCGTATCGATGAATGGGTGCGGCCTGAAGGCGGTGGTGGGAAAAGCTGTATTTTACAGGATGGAGAGATTTTTGAGAAAGCCGGGGTGAATTTTTCGCATGTTTATGGCGATGCTCTTCCCGCCGCTGCAACAGTACATCGTAAAGAAATTATTGGCAGGCGGTTTGATGCCATGGGCGTGTCGCTGGTCTTTCATCCCCGAAATCCGTATGCGCCCACAGTGCACTTTAATATTCGTTTTTTTTTGGCGACTCGGGCAGATGAATGTCCCATCTGGTGGTTTGGCGGCGGGTTTGATCTCACACCGTATTATGGTTTCGAAGAAGATTGTGTGCATTGGCACCAGACAGCTCGCGAAGCCTGTCAAATATTAGGCGAAGATAAATATCAGGAATATAAAGCTAACTGCGACAGTTATTTTTATTTGAAGCACCGTCAAGAAGCGCGCGGAATTGGTGGGCTATTTTTTGATGATCTGAATCAGCCAGGATTTGAAAAAAGTTTTGAATTTACTAAAAGCATAGGCAATAGTTTCTTAAAAGCCTATATTCCTATTGTCGAAAAGCGCAAAAATATACCTTATGGCGAGCGCGAACGAGCATTTCAGCTATATCGTCGCGGAAGATACGTTGAATTTAATCTCATCTATGACCGCGGGACCTTATTTGGTTTACAATCGCAAGGACGGACAGAATCTATTTTGATGTCTTTGCCGCCACTGGTCAGATGGGATTACGATTGGCATGCTGAGAAAGACAGTCCTGAAGAAAGATTGACCGAATATTTTTTAAAACCAAGAGAGTGGGTGAAAACGTGACAAAATATGTTTTTGTGACAGGCGGGGTTGTTTCTTCTTTAGGCAAAGGCATTGCTTCGGCGTCTCTTGGCTCTATTCTGGAAGCGCGTGGATTGACAGTCACTTTTGTGAAATTGGATCCATATCTCAATGTCGACCCGGGGACAATGAATCCCATCCAACATGGCGAAGTGTTTGTAACGGCAGATGGCGCTGAAACGGATTTAGATCTGGGGCATTATGAACGATTTGTGCGTGTGACTTTATCTAAGTCCAATAATTTTACGGCAGGAAAAATTTATGCCAATGTATTACGCAAAGAACGCAAAGGCGAATATCTTGGCGGGACAGTACAGGTTATTCCACACGTCACTGATGAGATAAAGCTATCAATCAAGAAATCTACTGAAAATTATGATATAGCTATTATTGAAATTGGCGGCACGGTAGGCGATATAGAATCTTTGCCATTTCTTGAGGCGATCAGGCAGATGCGCATAGAGTTAGGCTCCAGACAGACTCTATTTATTCATCTGGCCCTTGTTCCTTATATTAAAACAGCTGGCGAAATTAAAACCAAGCCTGTACAACACTCTGTGAAAGAATTAAGAACGATAGGCATACAGCCTGATATTTTAATTTGTCGTTCAGAAAAGCCATTGCAACAAGATGCTGTGGACAAAATTGCATTATTTACCAATGTCGAAAAACGCGGTGTTATATCTCTTCCCGACAGAGACAGTATCTATGATATTCCCATGTTATTAGATGAACAAAAATTAGATGATTTGGTCATAGAAAAACTTGAATTATTGGCAGGACCTGCAGACTTATCTGAATGGCGATCTGTCGTGGATGCAGAAAAAAATCCTGAAAAAGAAATTAAAGTTGCAATGGTCGGAAAATACAGCGGCATTGCAGATTGTTATAAGTCTCTGACTGAAGCGATCAGACATGCTGGCATTAAAACAAAAACCAAAATTAATATCATATATATAGACGCAGAAGATATTGAAAAAAATGGCATAGAAGTTTTATCCCGCCAAAATATACAAGGCATAGTTGTTCCTGGCGGATTTGGAAAACGCGGAATAGAGGGTATGATTATTGCTTCACAATATGCGCGCGAAAAAATGATTCCCTACTTGGGTATTTGTTTAGGACTACAAATCGCTGTGATTGAATATGCGCGCCATATTGCTAAATTAGAGAATGCCAATAGCACAGAATTTGATTCTGATACACCTTATCCTGTTATAGCATTAGTGACAGAATGGCAGGATGTGATCACGGGCAAAAAGCAAAAGCGTGATGCACATAGTGATTTAGGCGGCACGATGCGTTTGGGCAATCAAATTTCCCGTCTCAAAGAAAACTCTCTCACGCAAAAAATATATGGAAAATTAGATATACAAGAAAGACACCGCCATCGTTATGAAGTCAATCAAACGTTATTATCTCAACTGATTGAGGCAGGATTAATTATTTCAGGCACGACCAAAACCGCTGAGAATCAGGAATTGGTTGAAATGATAGAATTAAATAATCATCCCTGGTTTATCGGTTGTCAATTTCATCCCGAATTTACATCCACTCCCCGCTACGGCCATCCGTTATTTGAAAGCTTTATCAAAGCCTGTGTGGCGCATCAGACAAAAATGCCCTGAGTTTTGACCATAAGTGCCCTGAAAATGGTTTGTTTTTTAGCCATACATGGGTTAAAATTGATTTGTATTTTAACCATGTTATTTTTTGGGGTATATGAAAAGGCTACTATTTTGTGATTTAATTGATTGGTCAAATTCTCCGATGCGAAAACCCTTGATTTTACGGGGTGCAAGACAGGTGGGTAAAACACACGTGGTGAGGGAATTGGGCAAGAAATTTGAAAATTTTGTCGAGATTAATTTCGAGAAAGAACCAAAACTAACTGAAATTTTTGAATATAACCTTGACCCTGATAGGATTGTTCGAGAATTGTCGTTTACATTAAATGTACAAATTATTCCCGGTAAAACGCTGTTGTTTTTCGATGAGGCTCAGGAGGCGCCCCAATCCATTATAGCATTACGATATTTTTATGAAGAAATGCCAAAATTGCATGTTATTGCAGCAGGTTCTTTAATTGATTTTGCTATTGAAAAAGTAGGCGTGCCCGTAGGAAGGGTGAGTTTTTTATACATGTACCCTATGTCATTTATAGAATATCTTTATGCGTCAGGTTATCGAATGCTGGCTATCGAAATTGTAGAACATAAAGCCCATGAAAAAATCAGTGAAGTGATACATGATAAAATTTTACGGTTACTGAGAGAATATTGTGCTATTGGAGGCTTGCCAGAAGTTGTAGCGCAGTGGCTTACTCAAGAAGAAAATCAAACTTGTGCGGGAGTTCTGGAAGATATCAAAAATGCCTATATGCAAGATTTTGCAAAATATGCAAGACAGCATGAAATTAAATATGTTGAATTATTATTTAAACAAGTACCATCACTGATTGCCCAATCTTTTAAATATAGTCATCTTTCTACAGATTATCGAAAAAGAGAGTTAGAGCCTTCACTATATTTGCTTGAAAAAGCAGGTATTTTGCATGCAATTACTCACAGTGCGGGGAATGGTTTCCCATTGGGTGCAGAAGCAAATTTTAAAAAATTTAAGTTAATTTTATTTGATATTGGACTTTGTCAAAACATATTAGGTTTGGGGCCTCAAGATTGGTTTTTTGATGCAAAATCAGTTTTTGTCAATAAAGGACAAATCATAGAAAATTTTGTAGGACAAGAATTGCTTGCTTATTCTGATTCAGAAAGTAAATCTCACCTTTATTATTGGTCTCGCGAGGTAAAAAATAGTCAGGCAGAAGTGGATTATTTGACAACATATAACAACACTATTATTCCCGTCGAAGTCAAAAGTGGTCATGGTGCAGGCTTACAAAGTATGAGAAGATTTCTGGAATCACATCCATCTTCGCCTTATGGCATTCGCTTTTCAGTGCATGATTATTCTGTTTTTGACAGTATTCATTCCTATCCGCTCTATGCTGTTGCGGGGACTATAGAAGAAGAAAACAAAAAAAGATTATTAAGATTTTTACAAAATAATGCTGATGAGTGATTAATTTACCTGACTACTTTACTAAAAAGACGCAAAATATTGCGTCTCAGATGTTGAATGATGCTCAAATTGATGAATTAAAAGATAATTAAGTATTTGCTTTTTTGCCCACAACAAATAATAAATCATCTGGCTCTAATATAGTATTTGAATCAGGATTTAATAATCGGTTTCCCTGACGTTCTATACCAACAACAAGCCAATTATTTTTTTCGCGGATATGGGATTCGCGTATTGACTTGCCAATAAGAGGATTATTGTTATTTAGCAACACTGTGTTTATGGCAAATTGTTCTAATATATCGATGTTTTCTTTTTGAGGCATGTTTTTAATAAAATGTGCTTTAAATAAATCAATTTGATCATCACTACCTAATAAGATTAATTTATCAAATAATTGAATGTTTTCATTACCATGTGGATTAAGTATCACCGTTGTGCCGCGATAAATGGCGACAATGTTAATCCCAAATTCCTGACGAAGTTGATATTGAGACAATGTTTTGCCAATCAGCGAAGTGTTTCGCTCAACATCAACTTCAACAAAATGAGTATCCCATGGGGCCAATTCTTCATAGCGTTTTTTCTGTAATGGAAAATGGCTTAAATTTTGTATCAGTTGATTTTCGAACCAATGATAAGATTTATCCAGATATTTATAAAGTACAGTGAAAAAGATAAGCGCGAAAGCCAATAGCGGCAAATTGATCAGCCAGGTATCAAAATAATGCCTGCTTAAGAGACAAATCACGATGAATGTCAGTATTCTGGTCATATAAATGACCAGGCGATTCCCTGCTCGATGAGAGGCTGTAAACATTCCCCATATAAAAGGCGAAGAGAGCAAGATAGCGGTAAGCCATGCTAATACTTTTGCCATCCATATGGTTTCTAACAGGATAATCAATCTGGGTAAGATCCATAACTCTATTAAAATAAAAATTATGGCAACAATAACCGTATTCATACAGAACCGGATTGCTGACAGGCGAAAATAGGATTTTTGTTGTTTGTTAGTCGTTAAACGGTAAATCCAACTTACATAGCTTTCTATCAGATATTTTGTTTTTGTTGATAATCTCTGATCAACCGTATTCGCCAAATAACCAGACAGCCTTATAAAATAAGGTGTCGTAAAAGTCGTAATGGCAGAGACAGCGACAATAATTGGATAGAGTGAATTGCTGGTCACCTGTAAGGCAAGCCCCAGGCCTGCAATGATAAAAGAAAACTCGCCAATTTGTGCCATACTGAAACCAATGCGCAAAGAGTTATTGACGCTTTGACCTGATAAAAACGCGCCTATTCCCGTTGTTAATAATTTTCCCACAATAGTGATCAGGCATATCATCAGGACAATAGGAAGATGTTGCCAGATAATCACAGGATTAATCAGCATTCCTACTGAAACAAAAAAAACGGCTGCAAAAATATTCCGCACAGGCTCTATCAATTGTTGAATCCGATGCACTAATGGTGTTTCGGCCAGAATAGATCCCATGATAAAAGCGCCCAGTGCAGTAGAATAATGAAAATAAGCTGCAATGCAAACCAAAAATAAACAAAGCGCGATTGAAACAATCGTTAATGTTTCTTCATTGGCAAATCGTATTATTTTGCGAAACAACAAAGGGACAAGAAAGTAACCAATTAAAAACCAACCTCCTATTACCAGTATTAATTTAGCGGTTGCCCAAATGATAGCAGAAGAAAAAATATCTTGAGTGGCAACAACGGTTGTGAGACCCACTAATAACAGAATAGCCAATAAATCTTCGACTATTAATATACCAAAGACAATTTCAGCAAAACGTTTGGTTTTTAAATTCAGCTCTTCTAAAGCTTTAATAATAATAGTTGTTGATGAAATGGCTAAAGCCGCGCCCAGAAATAGACTGTCATAAAATGACCAACCGAATAATTTGCCGGCACCTAAACCGAGCAGCAACATGCAAATAACTTCCAATGTGCCAGAAATGCCTGCTGAAAATCCCACGCGCGTTAATTTATGAAAACTAAATTCTAATCCCAACGAAAACATTAAAAATATAACGCCTAATTCTGATAAGATTTGAATATTGGGAATGTCTGTGACTAAAACATGAGGTGGTGTATACGGACCTACTATAATACCCGCAATTAAATATCCTAATACAATAGGTTGACGTATCTTTTGAAACAAAAGCGTTACAAGGCTGGCAACACCTAATATAATAGCGAGATCTTTGATTAGAGGCGCCAGTTCATGCATTTTTTATACCTTCTGGTTTTATGTTTTCAATAGAAACTTTCACGGGCATGCCCGGATGGAAAAACAGGGGATTATCTGGATAAGCTTCTATACGATAAACCAGTTTATCTCGCCGCTCATCGCTATAAATAATGGGCGGCGTATATTCTGCTGTTGGAGAAATAAACGTAATTTTTGCTGGATAGTATTTCTGACAGCCATCGCAGCTGAGTGATATTTTTTGATTGAGAGATAGTTGGCCCAGCATTTTTTCACTTACAAAAAAGATAATTTTAATATCTTGCGGCGATAATAAAGATACCACAGGCTGTCCTGCAGGTACCCATTCGCCAGGTAAAAAATAAGTGTCGTAAACTAAAGCAGCTTTGGGGGCATATAAAGTTTTTTGTCTCAGGCTCCAACTGGATTGGCGTAAATTGGCTTCAAGAGAATTAAAATTATCCTTGGCTTGTTTTAATTGTGCGTCTGATTGCTCATATGCTGATTGGGCTGTATCAAAAGCTTCTTTGGAAACATCGCCTACTTTTACGAGCGCTTTATTGCGTTCATAGGTTTTTTTATTTAAGTCTAAGCTGGATTCAGCTTGAGTGACAGCAGCTTTAGCTTGGTTCAGTTGCGCGAGCGTTTTATCATAATTTGATTGTTCAGGTTCTTGATCGAGTGTAAATAAAGCCTGATTTTGATTGATTTGCATGCCGCGTTCGACATTAAGCTTTTCAAGTTTCCCCGGAAAATTGACTGAAATATAAGTATATCTGCCTTCAGCATAGCCTTGATAAAGATGAGAGTCTTTTTGATTACAGCCAAAAAGTGATAATGATAGCAATAATGCTGTAATAATATATTTAATATTAGACATCACTTTATTTTCCGCCAAACATTTTGGGCAGCATTCTTAGCAGTATATTATCTTTGTTGATAAAATGATGCTTAAATGCTCCTGCAATATGTAAACACAGCAAGCCTATGACGATAACGGCAAATGCTGCGTGTATATTAAATATTTGATCAGCCAATGTTTTACTTAAGGGTACAAAAGGCGCAGCCAGAGTATAACTTCCAATATGTGGTGGATGACCGGCTGCCGTTGAGAAAGTCCAGCCGCTCAGCGGCATAATAAATAATGCAATATAAAAAAATAACTTAACAGTCTTTTCAAGAGTTTTTTCCCATAAAGCCATTTCGGGCGGTAATAATGGCACAGGATTCGCCCACCGCCATAATAGACGCAATGTAATTAAAGCTAAAACAGTCAGCCCAAATAATTTATGTAAATTGAAGACCTGTAATTTGATGGATTTATCGCCAATTTGGTCCATAGAATATCCGACTATTAATAAAATAATGACTAATAAAGCAATGAGCCAATGAAAAAATTTCGCTATGCTGCCATAAGATTGGTTTGTGTTCGTCAATGTCATGTTAATTCCTTCCCCAGCGTTAAGCAGGTTTACAAAAAAGATATCTGACCACGGTCGCTAATAATCCTATAATACTAATAGTCGTAGAGGTTAATAAAGCAATCAGCAGGCCGTCACTTAATTTTAAAAATTGATGAAAAATAATTAATGCAAAAACACAAGCAAGATAAATAATAACTGTTGTATAAATAATTCTCGCATATTTTTTTCGAGCTTCTCTGTCGTCCTGCATCTGTTTGATTTGTTCTTCGCGAAACTTGACTTCGGCTTCTTCGATTTGTTCGAGGCCTGCCATAGAGTATTCATCTACTGCGTTTTCGAGGCTAATGCCATCATGAATTTTTTGAAACTTAAGCTGGATTTTCTTCGTCACGAGCTGCCAATCCTTCGAAATATTCCTTGATGCGACTATTGGACATCACATGGCCTGGGTATGTATTGCCATCCTCAACCCACTCTTTATACCACGGACCATCAGGAAGATGTGTCCAATTGGCCAGTTGTATGGCCGTATGTTTTTTATAAACTTCCCAAACCCTGTTAAGAAGGGTAACCACTTCTTCATCGTCTTGATTAACTTCTGGGGTATAAGATTTTGGAGAAGTGCCTTCAAATTTTAAAATTTGTGCAGGTTTTTCGATATTGCCCATGCCATATTGCTTAAATTCATGATAGACATTGCTGACCACAGGCCCGAATCGCCAAGCCTCTATAGGTTCTTCAATTAAAGAAGCGTTCATTAAGGCTAAGTGCCAGCCATGTGCTATGTAAATAAGCTTTAAAAGTTTTAAGAGACTTAAATCTCCCTTTTTCTCTTGATTTGCTTTTTCAATAAAAAAATTTGCTACGGCGAGCGCTTTATAGGGCATCTCTATTCCTCCTCATTATATTCTTATACAGCCTTCAAAAACAGTTTCAGCAGGTCCGCTCATCCAAACAGGATGATTTTGTCCTTGCCATTGAATATAAAGCTTTCCGCCAGTCAGTTCAACTGTAACACTATGATCCAGCAAATTTTGTGTGATGCCTGCAACCACAGCAGCACAAGCGCCACTGCCGCACGCTTCAGTTTCACCCGCACCACGTTCGAATACACGAAGTTTGATATGATTTTTATCTATAATTTGCATATAGCCAATATTAAAATCATCTAAACCCATATTATTAAGCGAGTGATCTTTAATATCTTGAGTTAAAAAAACAATATGCGGATTGCCTAAAAACAGACTGATAGGTTTCGAATGTAGAGACGCAATATTTTGCGTCTTCAAGTCCAAAGACGCAAAATATTGCATCTCTACAGGTATGCCCATATTGACGCGAATATTTTCATTTTCTATATATAGCTCTAATTTACGGGTGAATGTTTTTACGCGCAGTATATTTTTTGAACTTAAATTTTTATCTCGAATAAACTTGGCAAGACACCGTGCGCCATTGCCGCACTGTCCCACTTCGGAGCCATCTGAGTTATAGATTTTATATAAAAAATCAATGTCTGGAATATCAGATTTTTGGATTAATAACACTTGATCACAGCCTATACCGCGATGACGGTCGCTGATTTTGATGATATCAGATGGAGATAATAATATATCTTGCGAGATAGCATCTATGACCACAAAGTCATTGCCTAAGCCATGCATTTTTGTAAAATTGATTAATCCAGACATTTTTCTTTGCCCATCAGTTCTTCAATAGTCTCGCGTTCGCGAACAAGATAATGTTTATCATGATGATCAATCAATACTTCAGCAGCACGCGGGCGCGAATTATAATTTGAGCTCATTACAAATCCATAAGCGCCGGCCATTGTGATAGCCAATAAGTCATTGGGAAGAATACAGAGTTTTCTGTCTTTGCCAAAAAAATCACCTGTTTCACAGACAGGCCCGACAATATCATATTTTTGATATTCTCCATTATGTTTTATCACGGGCGTTATATCGTGCCAGGCGTCATATAAAGCAGGTCGGATAAAATCATTCATTGCCGCATCGACAATAGCAAAGTTTTTATCAGCCTGGGATTTGATGGAAATAATTTTGGTTAATAGAATACCGCTATTGGCAACAATGGCTCTTCCTGGCTCAACAGATAAAGTGAGCTTTAAATTTGAATCTAAAATTAATTTTTTAATTTTTTCAGAGAGTGACGCAATATCTAAGTTTTTGTTATTTTGATAATCTATGCCAAATCCGCCGCCAATATCGATGTGAGAAATCGTAATATTTTTTTCTGCTAATAATTTAATTAAATCCAATATTTTATGTAAAGCAATCAGATAAGGCTCATCGCTCATAATCTGTGAACCCAAATGACAGGCAATGCCTTGAATTTTGATATGGGATAAGGTTTTAGCATGTTGATATAAAGATAAAGCTTCTTCATAGGCAATGCCAAATTTGTTTTCTTTCAATCCTGTTGAAATATAAGGATGTGTCTGTACAGGGATATCCGGATTAATCCGTAAAGCAATAGAGGGCGTTTTATCCAATAATGTTGAAATATGGTTTAGCTGTTCTAATTCAAATAAAGATTCAATATTAAAGCATCCAATATCAGCAGTGAGCGCTGCGGCGATTTCATCATCTTGTTTGCCTACACCAGAGAAGACAATTTTTTTTGGATTTCCGCCTGCTTTAAGCACGCGCGCTAATTCGCCACCGGATACAATATCAAATCCTGCGCCTAATTTTGCCAGGATATTCAAAACAGCCAAATTACTGTTGGCTTTGACGGCATAATTAACCTGCTCAAAATTTACCTGAAATCGTTTAAAGTTTTCCTCAATAATCTGGCGGTAATACACATAGCAGGGCGTGCCATATACCTTGGCAATATCAGAAAGCATGATGTGCCGGCGCCGGGTGTGCAGGAGGATTCGGCAGATAAAGATCGCCAGACTGCCCACAGCCGTTTAAAAAGAAAATCAAAAAACATAAAAGTAATAATTTAACCATTTTAGTTATACTCGATGGCGTAATAAAGATAGCAAAAATTATATCATTATATTGGTCATTTGCGTAAAAATCGATCTTGGCTATACTTAAGCATTGGAAACTGATGTGCTTTTGCATCAGTGCTTTTGGAACCAAGGAGATTTACGATGAAAATGCGCAAACCAGCCGTAAAGAAAATTGTCAAACACAAAAAAAAAGATTAAATAATCGTTTGTAAATATCATATTATGGAACAAGCTTCCCCCCTCAGATTCTTGAGGGGGAAGTTGTTTTTGGATTGAAGATGGCAAATCTGGAGGAATATAGGGAAAAATGATGGAAGAAAAATATCAACAATTGATTGTAGCCCATCCACTGTTTTCAGCATTAACCGCTGAAGAATTGAATACTTTCTCAAGTCTGTTTAGACAAAAATCCTATGTAATTGGCGAAAAAATCGTCAACATGGGTGATGTTATTGATGCCATTTATTTTATAGCTGAGGGAAAAACAGAAGTTCAAAATCCAGAACCTATTGCGACATTGGGTCGAGGTGAAAGTATCGGTTTAAGCGATACGGGATTTTTCTCTTTAACGGGCTTGCGCACTGCGAGCGTTGTTGCTTTATCTGATGTTTTGGTTCTTCAACTTGATTTAGAACATTTTCGTGATTTTCTTCGTACACATCCGCACATCAGTCAACATGTTTTGGAGAGTGCTTCTGTTCTGTTAAGAGTGCGTTTTATTAAGCAGGCCGCTCCTTTTGCAACGATACCTTTTGATCATTTACATCAATTTGCTGAAGAAATCACGGAAATTACACTTCCCGCCGATACTATTTTATACAAACAGGGCGATATAGGTGACACCTGTTATCTTATCGAATCGGGTCGTATCAGTATTTCAGCGCTTGACCCAAGCGGGAATTCCAAAATATTAGCTGAACTGCAATCTCCTGGTCTTTTCAGTGAAACAGCGTTGTTATTAAATACGCCCAGAAATGCGACGGCTTTGGCAGTAGAGGAAACAAAATTATTGGTGATCAGCAAACCATTATTTTTAAAAATGATGGAAAAAGAGGCTGATACCGCCAGGGCAATTACTTTATTGCACCAGGCGCGAAGTCGTCCCTATCGGGCAAAAGCGGTGGATATTTTTCATCAAACAACCAGTGACGGTGAAAAAATTGTGGTCTTAAGACAATCAACAAAGAATAACTATTTTCAATTGACTTCTCATGGTTGGTTTATCTGGGGGTTATTGGATGGTACGCGAAATTTGAGCAGTATCATACGGGCTTTTTACAGAGAATTTCATATATTAAACGCTAGGTTGGTATTGGAGTTTTTGCTGGATTTACAGGATGCAGGATTTTTGGAAGTAGAGATCAAAAAAGAAGCCAAATCAGCAGATATTTATCCCTTTTGGCTGAAGTTTTTTTTGGCCACTAAAAAAACTATGGAAGCAAGATATACTTTTGCTGGATTTGATGCCTGGCTTGGGAAAACATATGAGGGATTTGTCTGGATTTTCTATACTAAAATCATGCGGTGTTTATATATATTATTAGCTGTAACCGGATTTGGGGTATTTATCGCTTATTTTAATCAGGCAGTGCATTTATTGAGTATTTCTTCTATCAAATGGACTTTATTTTTGACAGCATCTTATTCTATTTGGATAATTGTCATTCTGCATGAATTGGCGCATGCGTATACCACTAAAGCCGCTGGCCGACGGGTGAATGCTTTTGGGGTGGGGTGGTTTTGGTTGGGTCCCATGGCTTTTTGTGATACATCAGATATGTGGTTGTCCGCTGATAAAAAAGCACGAATTGCAGTGGATTTAGCAGGAGTTTGTCTCAACTTTATTTTAGGCAGCATAGCCGCTTTGGGTCTACTTTTCGTTTATCAGCCAGCGGTAATTGTTTTTCTTTGGTTTTTTGCCTTGTTTAATTATCTGATGGTTTTTGGCAATTTGAGTCCGTTACTTGAGTTGGATGGCTACTATGCCTTGATGGATATTCTAGAAAAGCCCAATTTACGCGAATCTTCGATATTATTATTGGCCAGTTTTTTCAATCAGGAAAATCCAGTTATTTCCTATCGGGCAGTGTTAAAACAGCAGAAAGCAGAGACAATATACTGGTCTGTCTGTTTAATTTTCATGGCGCTAGAGGCCATTTTGCCCTATTTTCTCATTCAACATGTCTTTTATGGTTTGCTGGGTCAGTATAGCCATCCCTTTATTGGGGTAGTTCTTTCATTGATGGTGGTTGTATTTTCGGGATTAGGAGTTTTGGCAAAAGTCAGGGAAAAAATAATTCTGCGTACCCAGCAAACAAAATAATATGGTCTATAATTAAAAATGAGAGATGGTGTCTTTAAGCCATGTGTGTGTTTCCCTGATATTTTAGGAGAATTTCGATGAAAAGGTATAAAGAAGAGAAGAAGGCAAAAATGCATCAAAAGGAAGTGAAGTTGGGTAAGTATTTAGAAAAAAGAGAAACAAAAGCTCATCCAGCAGGTGGCGGTGGTTTGTTTAGTGGGTCTCGAAGATAAGGAATATGTGTTTTCTAAGATATTACAAAAGCAGGGACGGGGTTCATATTTATGAGAGCAGCTTTGGGGAAACGGTAGAGACGCAAAATTTTGCGCCTCCACCTGGTAGGTAACTAAACTCTGACTTTGAGATAGTTAAAGAGTGTGGCCATGCTGATACCGAATTCATCACAAAGACTTTGTGCTGAATGTTTATCACTCTTGTACATCTTTTGAAGCTTTGCGATCTTTACATCACTCAATAAACGTCTGGAAGTTCCCGACTTTTTGGAAACTGCCGACTTCTTCACAGGTTTCTTGGATTTAACAACGTGTTTCTTCGAAGCTTTAGCTTTGCCGCCTTTTTTGGCTGCTTTACGTGCCTTTGCCATCTAAATTTCCTCATCAATGATAAAAAATTAACCACAACAAAAATATGAGTGAATTTTATTTTAATAGCCGGCGTTGATTATTTTTTAGCTTTGGCTTTGGTTGTTTTCTTTTTAACGGTTTTTTTTACAGCTTTTTTCACTACTTTGGCTTTATGTGCTTTAGCGGCAGGTTTAGCTTTTTTCTTTATTGTTGTTTTCTTTACAGCAGGCTTCTTTGCTTTCGCTTTGCGAACTACCATAATCATATCTCCCTAAAAGTAAAAAAATGTTTCACCATACAACGGTTATAGTATATATCGCATTTTGGAATGATAGTCAAACTTATTAAATCATATGATCATAAATAACATGTTTTAAAAATCTTAAATTATTACTACAATGACCTTGTATATCTTAGCTGAGAGCGATAATGGAATCTAAAACATCTGGTAATATTTTGATCAAAGGCGGTGGGATGGTGGGTCTTCTTGCTGCGTGCGCACTGTTAAAATCAGGGTTTTCTGTGTGTGTAGAGGAAAAAAATCCAATATCAGAAATCAGTGAAATAAAAGAAGACTATGATTTGCGTGTGAGCAGCATCACGCCAGTATCAGTCAAAATTTTTCAATCGCTGGGCGTTTGGGATGAGATTCAAAAAAATCGCATTTCGCCTTTTGAACAAATTAAAGTTTGGGAAGATCATCCTGAGAATGCTTTAATTTTCGATGGCAAAAAAATCGGTGAAAATCCTTTGGGATATATCATTGAGAATCGCGTGATCAAACAGGCTTTATGGAATTGTGTTATAAAAAATATTGAAAAAAACATCACTTCTTCAACATTAATTATAGCTGCGGATGGCGCGGGTTCTGAAACTCGACAGCAGGCGGGCATAGAGTGCGAGGTAAAAAATTATCATCAACAGGGATTGGTTGCACATATTGAAACATCAAAACCACATCAAAAAATTGCTTGCCAGCGTTTTCTCTCAACAGGGCCCTTGGGATTTTTGCCATTAAGTGATCCGCATCGTTGTTCTATTGTCTGGTCTCAACAAGATGATTTGGCTAAAACGTTATTATCAATACCTGATATTGAATTTAACAGTGCACTACAAGATGCATTTGGATCAGAATTGGGAGAGCTTCGCGTCATCAGCCCGCGTTTAGCTTTTCCGTTACGTATGCAAAGTGCAAAAAAATATGTCCAACCTGGGCTTGCGCTCATAGGCGATGCTGCACATACCATACATCCATTGGCAGGTGTCGGCGTGAATATGGGATTCCTCGATGCGATGGTTCTCGCGCATATTCTCAAAACAGCCAGATTAGAAAAGCGCAATATAGGCGGGCTTGAAACTTTGCGAAAATATGAACGTGCAAGAAAAAGCGAAAATTTATTGATGCAAAAGATGATTGATACCTTTACAGTACCTGTTTTAAGACACACTGGATTAAAATTGACAGAAAAATTTCAGATGCTAAACCACTTTTTTATGAGCTGGATGAGTCATCATGGCGAAGAAAACAGTTTTGTATGATCAACATCTTGCGCTGAAAGCGCGCATGGTGGAATTTGGTGGATGGGAAATGCCACTCAATTATGGTTCTCAGATCGAAGAGCACCAGGCTGTACGCAATCATGCCGGATTATTTGATGTGTCGCACATGAATATTGTTGATATAAAAGGGACAAGAGCAAAAAATTTTTTAAAATATCTTTTGGCGAATAATATCGACAAGCTGATAACAGGCAAGGCTTTATATTCCTGTATGTTAAATCAAATGGGCGGTGTGATGGATGATCTCATTGTCTATATGCTGTCAGAGAATCATTATCAATTAGTTCTCAATGCTGCAACGAGAGAAAAAGATCTGAATTGGCTATACAGCCAAAATAAAAGCAATGAAAATTTTTTGTGTGATATCACACCCAGAGAAGATTTGGCTATCTTAGCGCTGCAAGGCCCCAATGCGATGTCTATTGCAGAATCTGTATTAAGCGGTGATTTTGGCGCTGCTGTATCCGTACTCAAGCCATTCTATTTTGCTATTTCTGAAAATATATTAGCTGCTCGAACAGGATATACGGGCGAAGATGGTTTGGAATTCATCATTAAGTCTGAATTAGCTGAGAATATGTGGTGCAAAATATTGGGCGCGGGCGCTCATCCTATCGGATTAGGTGCAAGAGATACACTGCGTCTCGAAGCAGGATTATGTCTCTATGGACAGGATATGGATGAGTCCACTACACCTTGGGAATCCAATTTAGGATGGACCATTGCTTTAGAGCCCGTTGATCGCAATTTTATCGGCCGCGAAGCTTTAGTTTCCACACAACCTTCCCGCAAATTAGTGGGGCTAATATTAGAATCAGGCGGCATTCTCCGCCATGATCAAAAAATCTATTGCGAAGGTCAAGAGATAGGTGTCATCACCAGCGGTGGATTTTCGCCTGTGCTGAATCAATCAATAGCATTGGCCAGAATTGTCGACAAAGATATTTCAGCGCCCTTTGTCGACATTCGTGGAAAATACTTACCCGTTAAAATCACAAAACCTATTTTTGTGAGGCGAGGGAAGAAAGTGGAGTAATAGCCGCTTCTTTTGTTCGTGATTGCTTTCTATCTTCAAAAAATATGCCGAATCTACGTATGTTCTTTTGTTGCCATTCTAACTCACGCCTTTTTGGATAAGGCAGTTTAGGGTTTTCATTTTCAACAAAAGTAGAAAGCGGCTCGGGTATTTTTTTGGATCTGGTGCGTGTACAGATGCTTTTCTCATTTTCTTTATCTTTTGATTCCTTGTTTTCTAAACGTTGTTTTTTCTGGGGCGGCTGTTTATCTTCAGCAGGCTGATGTTTGCGTTTTAATTGTGAACGGGTTTGTACGCCTGCTGACTGATAGGTTTTTTTAACTTCATATAACTTTGTTTCAGCGCGGGCAAGATTTTGATTGATATCATATAAATGGTCTTCGTCTGCTGTCAGTTCTACAGCTTGCTTAAAACAATAAATTGCACAATAAAGATTTGCCGACGCTTCATATCCAATATTCGGCTTAAGTTCTTTCTTTAATTGGAGAGGCAAATCACTAAATAATGCATTTTCGTCAAGAAAGGCAATACCCATATTTTCCCAAGCATGGGCAGATTTGGCTTGTCCATAATGCTTAAAAGCTTCTTTGAAATTTTTTGTGGTGCCTAAGCCATATTGATATAAATAACCCAGATTATTTTGAGCATTAGGATGTCTAAGATCGGCAGCATTAGTGTAAAATTGAAAAGCTTTTTTATAGTCTTTTTCAACGCCTGTTCCAAAGAAATATAAGCTACCAAAATTATCTTGTATATCAGCGTAGTGAGAGTATGATTTTCCTGGCAGATTGCCCATAAGTGGCTGGTTATGTTTGTTCATTAGAAGCAAAAGGGAGTTAATTGTTTCTTTGTTTAGATTATCTATTCCAATGCTGTTTTGATGCATCAGATATAAATACATATATGCAGCTGGATGTTTGTATTTTGCCGCCAATTCGAAATATTCCAAAGCTTCTGAGTGTCTTCCAGCCAAGAACAAGTCAAGCCCTTTTTCGTAATAGGTATTTGCATTTTGAGAATTTGATTCTTGCATAATTTATGCCCCTTAAAGTAATTTAATGAAAATAGTGGTAGCATTGTATCAGCCAAACCTTAAGGTTTTCTTAAGAAATGAAGGCATTTTTTTGGAAAAAATGCCTAATTTAACGATAATTTCTCAAATTCATCACTGGTGCGGAGGTTGTGGGGTATTGAAATCTAGGGTTGTGTCCTGATGTAGAAAATCTGCTCGATTTTCTGGGTTCTGGCGGGTTGATGGGAGGAATATGAGGGGTTTTGTGGTTATAATCAGCCATCAGGGTATGGGTTTTTTCGAGATTATTTCGGATTTCTTCGGGTTTTTTCGTGGTCACCAATGCTTTTGTAAAACACCAAGTCGCAACATACAGATAAGCGGGCGCTTCATTTCCAATAAAAAGATTAGGATCATCCAGCAAATCACTAGGAAAATCATGAAAAAACAACGTTCCTTCAATCAGGCCACAGCCTAGATGATTGAGTTCATCAGATGAGTAATCCCGCATATTTTTATCCTTTAATAAAATACGAAAAATTTTGAGAAGTATACAGGTAAATTTCATGTTTTCCTATTTTTTTCTTCCCTTAAAATAGCTGAAGAGATACTATATTTACCTGTTAAAACCCGAATGTGGGATGAAATCATATATGATGAAGAGAGTTTTATTGGTATTACTGGCTTGCGGTTTAGTCCCGAGCGCTCATGCTACTAATTTATATACAGTTTATCAACAGGCGTTGAGATGTGATCCGGTATTGGCCCAGGCAGAGGCCAATCGCAATGCTATCGAAGAAGGTGTGCCTCAAAGCCGTGCAGGTTTATTGCCCACACTCTCTTCTTCAGCGAGTGCGTCAGATAATCGTTTCAGCGGACAAAGTAACCAGGAACTTGGAAGCCCAGGTTCTGGCGGCAACAGTCTTAATCTGCATTCTTATACTTTATCTTTATCTCAACCCCTATTTAACTTTCAAAACTGGATGTTGTTAAGAGCAGCAAAAGATTCAGCAAAACAAGCCGATGCAACCTATAACGCAGCGCTTCAGGATCTCATTATTCGCGTGACGACAGCATATTTTAATGTTTTAGGTGCAGAGGATAGTTTACGTTTTATCAAAGCCAATAAAAAAGCTGTCGGTGACCAGTTGAAACAAATTAGAGAACGTTATCAAGTTGGCATGGCGACTATGACCGATGTTTATCAAGCGCAGGCGAATTTCGATGCACTGAATGCACAGGAAATCGCAGCACAAAATACTGTCATGAATAATTTCGAAGCCATAAGACAAATCACAGGACAGAGTTATCAGGAATTGGATCCTCTAAAAGGACATTTTTCACTTGTTACACCTCAGCCAAAAAATGCAAAGCAATGGATTCAGGCAGGAGAACATAATAACTGGACGTTATTGGCTTCGCGTTATGCCCAACAGGCAGCGAAAGAAACTATACGCGTCAATTATGCAGGGCATTTTCCGACTGTTGATGCTACAGGACAATATCAAAATGGCAATGGTCCCGCTGTAGGTGTTAATACTAACAACAATGCATGGGCATCGAGTGTAGGTGTTGAAGTTAAGTTGCCGCTGTATCAAGGCGGATTGGTCATGTCTAAAACACGTCAGGCACAGGATCAATATCTTGCTGCCAGTGATCAAATGATTGCGGCTCATCGTTTGGTTGTTTTCCAAACACAGCAGGCTTTTAATAATGTCATGGCTGGTATCAGTAAAGTTAATGCGGATAGAATTGCTATAACCTCAGCACAAAGTGCGCTAGATAGCATACAAGCGGGTTATCAGGCGGGGACTAAAACCATATTGGATGTGTTGACAGCACAACAAAATCTCTATCAGGCGGAATCAAATTTAAGTACAGATCAAAATACTTATATTTTAAGTACCTTAACTTTAAAGCAGGCCGCGGGCAGCTTGAATGCGAGTGATGTGCTCTCTGTTAATCGCTGGCTGGAACATGGATAATCCCAGTCTGATTGTTGCCATTGCATCGAGAGCTTTATTTGATCTCAATGAAAGTCATCATATTTTTGAATCCCAAGGCATGGAAGCATATGCTGCCTATCAGATAGAAAATGAGAATAAATGTTTTGAGCCTGGCGTGGCTTTTCCCCTGGTCAAAAAATTATTGGCTTTAAAAAATCCGCTCACAGAACAACCATTAGTCGAAGTGATTTTATTATCACGCAATAGCGCAGATACGGGTCTTCGAGTATTTAACAGTATTCAACAACATCAATTATCAATCAGCCGTGCAGCATTTACTCATGGTCAAAGTCCATATCGTTATATTAAATCTTTTGGCGGACATTTGTTTTTATCCGCTAATCCAGAAGATGTTCAGCAGGCTTTAAAATCGGGCTGTGCCGCAGCAACTATTTTAGAGAGTCAGCACTATTCGTGTTCTGTTGATCAATTACGTATTGCTTTCGATGGCGATGCGGTATTATTTTCAGATGAAGCGGAAAGAATTTACCAAACAGATGGATTGGAGAGTTTTCAAGAAAGCGAGAAAATTTCCAAAGAAACGCCATTGAAAGAAGGACCGTTTAAAGGATTTTTACAAGCGCTGCATCAGTTACAGAATTTATTTCAGCCATCAGAATGTCCGATCAGAACAGCGTTGGTGACAGCAAGATCAGCGCCAGCACATGAGCGGGTGATTAAAACATTGAGACATTGGAAAATTCGTATTGATGAGGCGCTTTTTCTGGGTGGTTTGAATAAAGGAGAATTTTTAAAGGCTTTTGGGGCAGATTTCTTTTTTGATGATCAGAAGGGTCATTGTTTAAACAGTTCTCAGCACGTTGCAACGGGTCATGTGCCGCATGGAGTGATGAATTCAGATGAAAACATTAGAAGCTAAATTTTGTATCGGACAATGCGTATTTGATCCGCAGTTTCGTTATCGCGGCGCAATTATCGACGTGGATTATTGTTATACAGGCACTGATGAGTGGTACGAAAAAAATGCGCCTCACCGTCCGTCCAAAAATGAACCGTGGTATCATATACTGGTTCATAACTCTGATTTTCGCGTTTATGCGGCAGAATCCAGTTTGGAACCGGATTTATCAGGTGAAGCTGTCAATCATCCTGAAATAGAGTACTTTTTCTCAGAGTTTAAAAACGGCGTTTATCTTTTACGTCCAGGGCATGATACTTAGACGTGATATTTAAGTAAGCTATATTTTACGCCCCCTTTCTTCAGAAAGGGGGCAGCCGAGCGTAGCGAGGCGGGGGATTGTGACCTAAAATCCCCCCGCGGCCTTCGGCGTCGACCCCCTTTGCAAGCAAAGGGGGTGTTCAAGTGTAAGGAAAAAAATATGCAAGAATTTATTGATTTTGGATTAAGACATTGGGAATTATCCCTGGCGTTTATATTAATTTTAGTTTATTGGCTGGTCTCAGAGTATTTAGAGCATAGCGGCGGCCACGGCGTATCGCCATTACAACTGATTCATCTGTTGAATCGCGAGCATGGTGTTGTAGTTGATCTGCGTGATGCAGATCATTTTGAAACGGGCCATATTATGGGCGCTTTATCTTTTCCCGAAAAAGATTTGATGGCTAATCTCAACAAATTAAAAAAATATCAATCCAAGCCCGTCATATTAGTCGACAGAACAGGTTCAGTATCTTCGCGATTCTTAAATCAGCTTATTACCAAGGGCTATTCACATACGCGCTATCTTAAAAACGGTATGCACGCCTGGTCGCAAGCGAAAATGCCCTTGGAGAAATCTGAAAAATCTGAGAAGGGAAAAAAAACCAATGCCAAAAATTGAAATTTATACCACAGCAATTTGTCCGTATTGTGACCGCGCTAAGCAGTTACTCAAAAGCAAAAACGCCGCTTATATTGAAATTCGTGTTGACATAGATGATGCCAAGCGCGAAGAAATGGTGACTCGAAGTGGACGCCGCAGTGTTCCCCAGATTTTTATAGATAATAAACACATCGGCGGATCTGATGAATTATATGCGTTAGAACAAGCAGGTAAATTAGACGAGTTGTTGAAGTAATCATTCATAATAGTAGAGACGCAAAATATTGCGTCTCTACATGAGACAACATTTTTCCTCAGGATTTTCTTCTATGGGGTTAAGGTTAAACCCTGCTTTCTGATAGAAATCTTCTGGATCAATGCTAAATGTATTCAAAAACTCTTCTATCTTTGCACGATCTTTTACGTGAATAATAAATTTTTCGGGCGTATGTCTAATTAATATTTCTTTGCAAAGCTTCATTTTTTCTATCTTTTCTGCTTGTGAGGTAAAAGCAGTTTCTTGATCTTTTGCGAACATTGTGGAAAAAGAAGTTTCTTTATAAGACGTATCAAAATTAAGGTTATTCAAAGCTGCAATGAAGGGAAGTTTTGTGAGCTGTAATTTCCCATCTTTTTCCCCATAGATAAAATATAATGGAGCCTGTTGACCTTTATCTTGTTTAATAATAATGGGAGGATTTTTATCTTTCAAATATTCGAGTATCTTATCATTTGATTTATTTGGATTACACTCCAAGTGTAAAATGAGATTGCACACATAGGATGCTGCAGGATTTCGGATCAAGAATTTTTCGAGCTCAGGTATATTTTTTTCATAGAATTCAATTGTTAACAGATTTTCATTTATCAATGTAGTTAATGGAGTTTCTAATAAAGGGTATGTTTTTGAGATGTTCCATCCCAGAGGATTTGCCGTTTTCTGTTCCTTTGCCTTTTGAGCTGCATACCTATTTCCCAGAATTTTTTCAGAGCTAGCTATCGTCATAAAATAGCGATATTTGTTTTCTCTGAGTAATTTTTCTGGATCACATTCGTAGCTTTTAATAAAACTGCTTATTTGATTTATGTCTTCAATATTTTTTACAAAGAAATGTTTTGTTCCTTCATTGCCATCCGCAAAAGCCAAAGTTGGATAATTTTTTTCAAATATAGTAGCATTTTCTATTGTCAGCGTGATTCTTAAAGATGAACCAAAAGCGAGTAATTTTATTTCTGGAAGAGATGATAAATTATGGTTTTTTTTAATAGCCTCTGCCAACAGAATACATTTTGATTTTGTAGGAGAGGCATCATTTTGGAAGTTTTGCTGGGGTATGGCAGCTTGATCATCTGTAGTGACCAGAGAATTTTGAAATAATTCTTCCATGGTTATACCAAGATCCTCAACAAATTTTTGTATTCTACAAGGATTTTTATCATCATTTGCAATATTAATTGTTTTTTTTATAGTTGTTTCATTTTGAGTGACAGTCATTGCCCCCTCGCCTTTTGATGGATACCATGTGTCAACAATTGTCATAATACCACCATGGTTCGTTTCATTTTTATCAAACCTAATTATCAGAGGACTATAGCCAATTAATGTTACTGATGGTAAATGTGATAAGTTATATTTTTCTTTAATTTTTTCTATTAAAAGAATATTTCCTTCTCGTGTGAGAGGGGGCGCTTTTTTTTCTACTTTGATCTCATTTGGCGTTTGTTCTTCTGGTAATGTACAACCCAATTCTTGATATAATTTACTTGCATTTTTGCAATATTTTTCAATAAAACGTTGTATTTTGTGAAGATTTTCGGCGTTATTTTTAATTCGAATGATTTTCCCATTGCGGGAGATTACAGCCCCAAATTCTTTTGCTAACGCGGGTAGAACGGCTTTCAAAAAACACTCATCTTCTTTTTTTGCAAACACAATTCTTAGAAAGTTTTTATTCATGAGTTTTATGGAGGGCAGATATTGTAGGCCATATGTTTTTTTGAGCATTGCTGCTAAACCATCAATTTCTTTAGATTCTTCAGATTTTTTTTCAGGCATTTCAAGTTTGGCTTCTTTATAGAATTCTGCAGCGTTTACACCGTGGTCTATAAGGAATCTTTCTATCTGATGTGGATGTTGATCGCTATTTTTAACGTGGATACTTGTCGTTACAAAATCATGATGAGTTAGTGCTGCTGAATATTCTGTAGAAACAGGCAAAAGTATTTTCGCTATTATTGTTTTTTGCTCCACTTTTGTATTAACTGTAATTTTTAATGTGTGATCGCTTAACAAGCCACTTGAAAATTCAATGACAGGTCGTGGAGCCTGGTTATTTTTGTAATATGCTGATTTAAAATTCTTTGCCAGAGATTGGTGTGCGGGTTTTGGTTCATCCATAGTGCAATCCTCATGTTTTTAAGAGTGGTTACGGCTTGTCTGGCAATAATACCAAAAAATCTGGAGTTTGTGAGGTGAAAGCACTATAATTTTATCTCTTAACCCAGGAGATATTTCATGACCGATAAAACCGTCAAACCGATTGCAGATAAAGATAATGCACCGCAGCCAGAGTTTACGATTCAGCGTATTTATATCAAAGATGTTTCTTTTGAGTCGCCTCAGGCGCCTAAAGTTTTTCAGGAAAATCTGCAGCCGGCGATTAATCTCAATATTCATACGGCATCGACTATTCTGGATAAAGATACGCATGAAGTCGTGTTGACGACAACGATCACTGCTGCTGTTGAGTCACGAACCATATTTATCATCGAGGTTAAACAAGCCGGTATTTTTACCATTAAAAATATTCCTGACGAAAATATGGGCGTGGTTTTGGGCGTCACTTGTCCGACCATATTATTTCCGTATGTGCGTGAAGTCGTATCAGAAATGGCTGCAAAAGGCAGCTTCCAGCATTTTTATCTGGCGCCGATTAATTTCGAAGCGCTGTATATGAACAGCCTTAAACAAAAAGAGTCTGAAACTACACACTAATCATGACTTTAAGTAAATCTTTTCTGGTCGTTGGCGCAGGTTCGTGGGGAACTGCCATCGCGGTGCATCTCGCGCGATTGCATCCTGAAGTCTATTTATGGGATAGAAATTCTGCGCGTGTAGTTGCGATGAAAAATAGCAGAGAAAATCAGCAATATCTCCCCGGGATTATTTTTCCTGATAATTTATTATTAATTGATCAGTTTATTAAAGCTGAGTATTTGATCATTGCTGTGCCCAGCCATGCATTTCGAGAAGTTTTAATTCATATCAAACCGTATTGTGCCGCTGATCAAAAAATTATCTGGATTACCAAGGGATTGGATCCCAAAAATCATGAATTCTTAGATAAAGTTGCAAGACAAATATTGGGTGAAAATATTTCTTGTGCGGTATTATCAGGTCCCAGTTTTGCTAAAGAAGTGGCTCAAGAATTGCCAACAGCGGTGACGCTTGCAGCTGATGATAAAATTCTGGGTGAAAGTTGGGTTAAGTTATTTCATTCACCCAATTTTCGCGTATATTATTCAGAAGATCTGATAGGCGTCCAATTAGGCGGGGCGGTTAAGAATGTTTTAGCTATTGCTGTTGGCATAGCTGAGGGCTTAGCGTGCGGCGCCAACGCACAAGCCGCGTTGATGACTCGCGGATTGGCTGAAATGATGCGATTGGGCGTTGCTTGTCATGCACGTCCTGAAACACTCATGGGATTATCTGGTGTGGGCGATTTGATTCTCACGTGTACAAATAATCAATCAAGAAATCGCCGTTTTGGCATTCAACTGGGGCAGGGAATTTCTCCTGAAGACGCTGAGAAATCTATTGGACAGGTTGTAGAGGGTATACAAACTACCCGAGAAATTTATAGGCTTTCTCAACAGTATCATGTCGAGATGCCCATTACACAACAAGTCTACCAAGTGCTTTATGAAAATTTATCCCCGCATCAAGCGCTAAAAAATTTGTTGATGCGGGAACCTAAGCAAGAGAAGAATTAATTTTTACGTTTTCCCATCAACAACGGCGGTAGCGCAAACAGCAATACGCCGCCGATGAGAATGATTTCATAGACTTTCACGCTGGTAATATGCAAATCTGTTGGCGGTATAAATCCCAATAGAATGACTATAACAGAAGAGAGTATACCAACGCTGGATATGATCCACATTCTTAAACTGGGTCTTAACTTAATCCCAGCGGCGAACATGAATAAATAAAATAACAAAGCCAGTTGAGATGTCATTGCTGTCAATATCCAATAAGCCGCATTGACGCTTGGCATATAAAGAAATATGCCGGATAGTAATGTCGCAATAATGCCTTGCATGATCAAGATACGCGCGGGTGCGCCTTTTTGATTGGTTTTTGCAAAATATTTTGGCATGTTGCCTTCTTCAGCCGCAACCCATAGTCCTCTTGTTGGCCCAATGACCCATGTTGACACAGCGGCAAGACCACTTAAAACAATCATGCCAACAATGACGGGTGTCATCCACTGTAAGTCATAGGCTTTGAAAAAAATCGCATAAGCATCGACAAGGCTCGATACAAGACTAATTTGTTTATTAGGAATAACAATAGCAATAGCCAGTGATCCGCAAATTAAAGTCAGCATAATAATAATGCCAGAATATAACAAAGCCCGCGGATATGCTTTCACAGGATTTTTGACATCTCCTGCATGAACTGCCGACATTTCCATGCCCATCAAACCAAATAATACTGCTGTTAATAATCCCAGATTGTTTATATTATTTAAACTTGGAATGATAGAGGCTGTATTAAATACAATCTGTGAGTGATGGCCGTTAATAATCCACAAGGCGCCTAATATAATAATAATTAGCATGGGGATGAGTGTGCCGACGACCGCACCCACAATACTGACCCAACTTGAAATGCGAATGCCTAGACAGTTCATCCAGGTTGCGCCCCAGAATAAAACCAAAATCATACCCAGCGTATAAATTTTATTGGCAGCTAACGCAGGATTAATCAAATGCGCCAAGGTTGCGGCCATAAAAGCTAATATAGTCGGATACCAAACGACGTTATATATCCACTGCAGCCAGATAGTTAAGAATCCCCATCGGGGGCCGAAGGCTTCTCTGACCCAGACATAGACGCCGCCCGTGTTTGGCCAATGGGTCGCCAGTTCTGCGGTGACTAAGATAGTTGGTAAAAAGAAACCAATTCCAGCTAATACATAATAAAAGATTAAAGAAGCGCCGTATTCCGCACTGATTGGCAATGTGCGAAGACTGTCCACGGCGATGACATTGATCATCATGAGCGCAAAAACACTTAAGACTTTGCCATTTCTGCTGATTTGCATAAAAAATTCCTACCATATCTATCTAAAGGGCTGTTTAAAAATCGATCAAATTGTAGGGGTGAATTTATATATGCTGGTGACAACCAGCATGGGTGGGATGGTGCAGAAATGTCTTCGCTAAAATATTCATCATGAAATCATATTAGCAAATATTGTTTGCGGGTTCAATAGGTATAATTTATACTAAATTTGATATAAATATTAGAGTGTATATCAAATATACAAATGCTAAATTGTCTTTTCACCTCTCCGAAGGGAGAGGTCGACCAGGCGAAGCCTGGGCGGGTGAGGGGAATATAATTAATGAAAAAATTTGCACGACAACTCAGAATAAATTCCACAGATGCAGAGTCTGTGCTTTGGTACCATCTCAGAAAATGAAGTGCTAACAAATTTATCGGGTGTTTTATAATACATTGAAGAAAATTTAATGAAAGAATAATTTATATTCCCCTCACCCGCCGCTACGCGGCGACCTCTCCCTTCGGAGAGGTGAAAAGACAATTTAGCACCTGAGAGGAAACACAATGAACAAACCAAAATATCATCGCAGTTCAGGTAATGTATACAAAGATCTGGATTTACCTAATGCCGAAGAAATGAAAGCAAAAGCCGCCTTGGCATCAAGTATTCTATCAATTATCGAAAGAAAAAAATGGACGCAGCAAGAGGCTGCAAACATATTAAATATTACTCAACCAAAAATATCATTGTTATCTCGTGGTCAGTTTTCTGGATTTTCAATGGAAAAATTAATTAATCTTTTGAATAAGCTTAATCAAGATGTAGAAATTGTCATTAAAGATAAACAATTTTCGATGAATCATGTTGGTCATGTTCATGTGACACATGTTTGTCCATAATATGGATAAACAAACCTAATTGATTTAGGTGAACGCTTTGACTTGCTGTATGAATGCAAATATGAGGGAAAGCATCGATGATCTCATCGTTGCCACTAGAATTTTAGTAAACGAACATGTTATCGACGGCTTTGGTCATGTTTCTGTTCGCGACCCAAGCCGGTTGGACCGTTTTTTCATGACTCGCGATAACTTTGGTGGGACTGATGCGCGGTCACGGTGCCACGATTGTCGGTAGCTCGATGAAGGAAGCGGTATTTCGAGCAGTCTACGCGACAATTAATGCCCAACTCCAGCCAATCGCAATGCAGCTTGGAGAGCCAAAATTCCTGGATCATGAAGAGGCTGTTAAGACTGATGAACTTCACCATGCTATCTTGGACCGTCCTTGGGATTACTGGAAAAGCAGGCTTTAACAGCACTGATCTTCGCGATCATCGTCATGGAGCGAACTAGTGATATGTGTTAAAAACATCTTCCAATGTTTTTGCTTCAATAAGCTTATCGCCAAACTGAAGCAGGTTGTCTGCATCAGCACCCTCTATTTTTTTCAGGTAGTTGGCAGGAACCGCGCCAAAACGTTGTGCAAGCAGCCTTTTTAAAAGCGTTCTTTCGCCCAACAAAGCACCGCGTTTTTCACCAATCTCAATTAATTGCTCTGCACCCGTCATAATTTTTCTCCCCACCTCTTCAGATAAGCCATTTTTTAACGATTTAATATACTCTTCAGTATTGCTGATTTCTCCCGCAGTTAATGTATAAAGCGCGGTTGCTTCTATATATTCTACACTATTTTCTGTGTCAATGGCCTTCATTAACTTCAATATTTTGTCAATATGCGCCAATAAATCTGGCGATTTGATGTGTTTCATGGCATACATGAACAAACCAGACCATTTTCGATGCATTAACTCATCATCACTAATGCTTTGTGCCTGAATCAATATAAAAGGTTTTGACCAAAAGGCGTCTATCAATTCTTTGGGGGCGGCCAATAAATCTCTGAAATCGGTAGAATTTTGGTATGGTTTTTGACCCGTGTAATAAACCACATTGATGATTAATGGTAATTTTTTAGATTTTGGATTTTGATCCTTGTGATGCTGCCAAATACTAACATTGTATTCAAGTACCCGAAGCGGCATGAAAACGGTATCAGTTGACTGGTGCTCATTGGCGAGATAGATGTAACATTCTTCGCCAGACCCTAAAATTTCTGTTTTATAGATTACGTCAGATTCAGAAGATTTAAGAAACTTATTGATGTGAGTTGTTGGGCAACGCTCCAATATATTAAGATTGATAGCGTTCAAAACTTCTTTGGGTAAATAATGTTGAAAATATTCCCGGGCCACCTCAATATTTTTTAAGGCGGCTTTTACCATTTTATCATGTGGCGAAACAATTATTGAATTCATTTTTTATTTTCCAATTGGCTAATTAAAAATATACATATACCTCTAACTAATAACTAAATTTTTTTCTTGAGTCGAAATAATACAATACAAGCAACAACCAAAGCAACAGCTGAGAGATACAACGGCAATTTGGCATAGAGTGAAATCAACCCGCCACTCATAAATCCAGTAATCATCCAGGCTAAGAATAATACTGTGCTGGAAAAACCCATTGCCCATCCCTGGTTAGATGTTGGGACCTGATTGGAAATTAAAGTCAATAAGCTGACATAAGCCGTGCCGGTAAAGATAGCTACTAATGGTATAAAAATCCACTGTATTGTTGCTGTATAAAATAATGCGCAGCCAACTAAACCGATTAATACTAATATTATGCTGTAAACTAAAATTCTTTTAACCTCTAAAGATCTAATCAATATAGGATATAAAATCATTAGGCTCAATGACATCAGTATGCCCATATAAGTATAAAATAAGCTGACATGTTGAGCGGAATAATGAAACTGCTGGATGAGATACATTGGGATGGATTGATAATATTGACTCCAGCCAAACTCTAAGAAAAATAAAATTAATAATAAATATCCTATATGATATTTTTTTGCAATACTACTTGCGCTTAAAATGACTTCTTTGATGCTGAGTATGGGAACATGGGAATGATGTTCTGCAAGTGTTTCTTTAAAAAACAGGCTGATTAATATAAAAATCAATAAACTGATCAATAATGCAAACCAATAAGGTGTCGTGACACTGAACCAGCTGATCAGGCTGCTATCAGATAAATAACCGCCTGCCAATGGACCTAAGATGATGGGCAAAGTCATCATCAAAGCAATTAAGCTGAGAAAGAAAGCTTTTTCTTTGCCTTCGCATAAATCCGCGACGGCAGCTTGTGCAATAGGTTGACTCGCAGAACCCACGCCACCAATAAAACGGCCCAATAAGAATAGAAAAATATTTTTCTGTAAGATTCCTATGATAGGCAATAAAAAACCTAATATTACGCCAGATAAACAGAGTAATAATACTTTTTTGCGCCCGTATTTATCTGAAAAATTTCCAATCAACGGCGCTGCAATCAGCGATGCGAATGTGGATAGCGCTATCGTAAATCCAGTTACAGTATTTCGAACAGTTTGACTTGCATCACTGGGCAATAGGCCATATTGATGATGATAAAATACTTGGAGTAACACTGGGATGACAACAAAGTAGCTAAACGAATCAATAAAAATTAATAATAATAACGGCAATAAGCGTCTAAGATTGGTGTTCATGACGCAGCTTGAGATGTTCATAAAATATGATAATCATGCTGGTTTGCAAGGGAAGCGTAAAACAGTAAGCGATAACACTGCCTGCTGGGCCCATCAGTAATGCTCCAGCGATATTGACAATGGCGGCAAAAGAGACAACAACAGTCAACAGTCCGCCAGCGTACCACCATTGATTTTTTGTTATCGCAAAGCTTTTTTGAATGGCTGCGATGACAGATAGATTTTCAAAAACAATCAGCGGAACAACACATAAAACATACATCAGCAAAGTTGTAATAATCAGAAAAAGAATAAGTATGCTTAAAATGATAGCAATAGGACTTGATGATACAAGATAAACAATACCAACAGCCAATAATATCACTGCGCAGGTAATAGCGAGCCATCCAAGCATGGCAGGAAATTTTACAATGCCCACTCCCAACGCCTGGGAAAGTGTGACAGTCTGATTATGTGCGGCATGTCCCAGTTTGGCGAAAATGGCAGTGGTCGGAATAATATTGATGATGGATATTAGCCCTAAAACAGCAATATAAAATTCATTATGCGTCTCTCCAAGATAGCTTTTTACAAAAATGGGCAGCCCGCTTATTATCGCTGCCGCAATGGAGAGCGGTAAAATAGAAACCAATGTGGTCCACCAGAGCTTGAAAGTATTTCCAATGGCATCCGTGAGTGTCATGGGCTGTGTGGGTAATGTAAACATAAAATCCTCTTTGTCTATACTGAAAATAAAACTGTGATTTGCCTAATATACGCTAATTTCTTTAACGCTTCCTGGTATAAATGCAATGTATTTTCTGGTGAAAATGAGTTTAATTGAGATAACGACAAAATTAATTCTATCTCAATTTTGCCGTTGAGATAATGCAACAGGATTTTTTGAGGGGCAGGTAAATCGCTGCAATGGGTTTTGATCAGTGAAGTCAGTTCTTCCCGACCTGGCAGATGTGAAGAGGGGTGAGCCGTTTCGTCATCTTCAGAATCAACATGGACTGTTACATCTGCCATATCCGGCAATTTGAGCAGCGCGATAATCACTTGATCGCCAATAAAATGGCCTTCAGAGACGCTGATATAAGATGAGACTAAAATATGGACGTCTACAAAAATAGCATTATTCACTGTCCGGGTTCGTAATTGGTGTAATGCTTTAACATCGGGTATGGCAATAATGGTATTTTGAATGAATTCAAGGGTTTTGTGATCAACTCCTGTATCGACCAATTCAGAAACGCTTTTCCAGACCAGCATTCCACCCATTTTGCATATCATCGCACCGACAAAAACTGCACCAACGGCATCGAGCCAGGGAAATCCGATCAGCGCGCCTGTAATGCCCAACAATACGACGATTGATACAGCCGCATCGCTTCTGCTATGCCAGGCATTGGCTTCTAATAGCTGAGATTTAATTTTTTTTGATACCCTTAAAGTATATCGAAAAATAAATTCGTTTAAGATGATGGCAAATATGGCGATATACAAGACATAAAAATTCGGAGTAGGTGCAGGTTCCCCACCCCAGAGATGTCTGCCTGCATCCCAAATAATACTGATACCGGTCAGAAATAGAATTAAGGCTAATCCCAGTGTTGCTACAGTTTCAATTCGCCCGTGGCCGTAAGGATGATTAAAATCTGCTTTTTGAGCGCCGAAATGAGACGCAAATAATACTATAATATCAATCACTACGTCAGAAATAGAATGAATGCCGTCGGCAAATAATGCATGAGATTGCCCATAATGTCCTGCCCCTAATTTGAGTGCAGCCAATATGGCTGTGAGTAAGGCAGTCGTCAAAGTAATTCGTATTGCGGCAGTCATGACGCTGTTATTGTCTTCACGCCAGTTGATGTGGCTAATAACAATTGATCAGCGGGACGTTTGGCGAATAGGCCGTGGCACACAACACCTGTGATGTTGTTTAATCTTTCTTCTAATTTGATGGGATCTGTCAAATCTAATTGATAAACATCTAAGATAACATTGCCATTATCAGTGATACATTTTTCGCGATACACGGGCGTGCCATGTAATTTGACAATTTCTCTGGCGACATAACTTCTTGCCATGGGAATAACTTCTATAGGTAAAGATATCTGATCAGTATTTAAGATATCTGTATATTTATTCTCATCAGCAATACAAATAAAGCGCTTTGCAACAGCGGCGATGATTTTTTCGCGTGTCATCGCGCCGCCGCCGCCTTTGAGTAATCTCAAATGTTTATCAGCACTGTCTGTGCCGTCGACATATACAGCAACGCTGTCGACAGAATTTAAATCCAAAACAGCAATATTTTTGGCTTTGAGTTTTTGGGTGGTATCAACAGAGCTGGCGATCGCGCCTTCTATTTTGTGTTTAACAAGCGCCAGGGCTTCTATAAAGTAGTGTACAGTTGAGCCGGTTCCTACACCGACGACGGAGTCAGGAGAAATATATTGCATTGCAGCTTCGGCGGCAAGTTTTTTGAGTGAATTTGCATCCATGGAAAAATATTTCCTATATAATAAACCATAAAAAATAAATAATATAAAAAGGTGCCTCAATGATAGCGTACACAGGAAACCTTTTGATTTCAATGCGGCGGTCGCAGTTACGTATTAGGCTTTCCTAGCGCTTAGGACATGCACACAGCGTAACGATTTGACCTCCATCATATTTACTATAAAGTTCAAGGTAGCAACATTGAAACACCTTTAATTTAATTATAGTGAGTATTGATGAATGTGCAAATCGAAGATTTTTAAAACTTTAAAATGGTGGATGCAGGTTGAATATCAATGTCAGATTTTTTTAAAACGCTTCCCCAGTATCTATTGCCACAGCATGCGCTGTCGGGTTTGCTGGGAAGGCTGTCAAATTGCCGTGGTCCTGAAAGCCTTAAGAATTGGGCAATCAAGAAATTTATTGATCATTACGGTGTAAATCTATCAGAAGCAGTAGAGTCTGATTATCGTCATTATCATAGTTTTAATGATTTTTTTACCCGAAAATTATTGCCCGGGGCCAGAATGATTGATCCAAATCCTCATATGATTACTTCGCCCGCAGACGGCAGTATCAGCGAAATAGGTAAGATTAATCAAAATAAATTGCTTCAGGCAAAGGGACATAGTTATACAGTCAGGGATTTGCTGGGTGGCGATCTTGATGCAGCGCTTGATTTTCAAAACGGCTCTTTTGCGACGATATATTTATCGCCTAAAGACTATCACCGTGTGCATATGCCTTATTCAGGGCATTTTTTAAAGAAGATTTATATTCCTGGCAGATTGTTTTCAGTCAACAGCCGTACTACACGTGTTGTGCCCAATCTTTTTGCCCGCAATGAAAGAATAATCACTTTTTTTCAGACAGATATGGGGAAAATGGCGGTGATATTAGTAGGCGCCATGATTGTGGGTAATATTATTATTACTGCTACAGAGAATAATTTGCTTCAAAAAGGCGATGAGCTGGGCTATTTTCAATTAGGCTCGACAGTGATTATACTCTTTGAGGCAAACCAAATGGCCTGGAAAAAAGAATTTCGCGCAGATTCTGCCGTCAAAATGGGTCAATCAATAGGAGAGAAATAAAGATGGAATTACCGATTTATCAAATTGATGTATTTACGAGCAAAGTATTTGCTGGCAATCCCGCAGCTGTTTGCTTATTAAATGAATGGCTGCCTGATAAAACATTGCAATCCATCGCAGAGGAGAACTTTCTACCTGAAACCAGTTTTGTGGTTTCAGAACAGGATCAACATGAAATTCGCTGGTTCAGTCCCACGGAAGAAATGGACTTATGCGGACATGGTACGCTAGCGGCAGCTTATGTGATGTTGCGATGGATTCAGCCCTGGATTCATGAGATTAGTTTTTCATCTAAAAGCGGCAGGCTTCATGTTAAGCATACGGAAGACGGATATGTGATGGATTTGCCCATACAACCTGCATTGCCTTGCGACATGATTGAAGGCATAGAAACTGGCTTGGGTGTCATGCCAAGACAATTATTGAAAAATCAAAAATGGACTATTGCTGTTATAGAATCAGAAAGGCAGGTGCGTCAATTGAAGCCTAATTTTCATGCTTTAGAGGAATTAGATTGTCATAAGGTTGTTGTCACAGCGCCGGGAGATTCTGTTGATTTTGTGTCGCGGTATTTTAAAACACAAGGGTTACTGCGTGAAGATCCCGTGACAGGTTCGACTCACTGTGCGCTCATGCCGTATTGGTCGCGAAGATTAAATAAATTATTGTTGAAAGCAAAACAGGTGTCCCCGCGCGGCGGCGAATTAATTTGTGAACTGAAGCAAGATCGTGTGCTGATTACAGCAGAAGCCGCTGCTTATATGCAAGGAACAATCGTTTTGCCTTGAGGTTTGTGATGTCGTCAAGGCTTTGTTAATAACAGAAGTTTGTGGGAAGAAACGTAATGTACTTATATTTAGATGAGTCTGGTGATCTCGGGTTTGATTTTAAAAATAAAAAGCCATCGCGCTTTTTTGTCATTACGTGCACCGAGTATGGTGTAGTTCTAGGCGGTGGAAGTCCGCTACGCGCCGTGGAGACCGGAAGCGTGAGTCTAGGCAAGGGTGTCCATCGCGAGGTGGAATCTGAAGAAAGCTGATGACGTAATAAGGTGGTGACGAACAGGAAGTGGGTATAAGGCTGTTACAGCAGGGTAACCCGGCGTTAGACGGATAAGCCCAGTAGTTGACCGCAAGCGTGTAGCAGTAGACCCAACACAAACCTTAGGAAAGAACTACATCTTCCCTCGGGAGGTCTCATAACTTGTTTGTGGAAAACAAACTATGGTCGAAGTGATTCGGCTAGAGGAGATATGAGAAGTCAGCAGAGGACATAGTAGGTAATTTTTTTTTACTGAAGGTCTGAATCAGTGAGAGCAGAGATAGTCATAGTAGACTTTACGACGATGGAGTAGCAGAAATGATAGGAAACTATCACCAACCCCCGAGCGGCAGTCAGCGCATGAATGCGGCGAAGAGTGGTGGGCAACAAATCGCGGAAGCGTCTATTAGAGATGAATCCCTGACGAAATATTTGATGGAGAAGATATGTGAGCCATCAAATTTGAACCGAGCTTATAAGCGTGTAAAAGCAAATAAGGGAGCAGCAGGTGTTGACGGTATGACCGTTGACAAACTGTCAGCCTGGATTGCAGAACACAAAGAGTCGTTAATTGAATCACTGCTCACAGGAAGCTATCAACCGCAGTTTGTACTTGGAATAGAAATACCCAAGGCGGGAAAGAGCAAAGGAGTTCGGTTGCTTGGAATTCCTACGGCGGTAGACCGTCTAGTGCAGCAAGCGATACATCAGGTGCTAGAACCAATATTTGAGCCGACATTTTCAGACTCGAGTTATGGGTTCAGACCTGGGCGCAGTGCACATCAAGCGCTGAAGAAAGCTTCAGAGTACGTAAGGGAAGGATATGAGATAGTGGTAGATATTGATGCGGAGAAATTCTTCGATAGAGTCAACCATGATATTTTAATGTCCCGCTTGGCAAAGCGAATAGACGACAAAAGGCTGTTGAAAATCATTCGGCGCTTCTTAGAGGCGGGGATGATGAAACAGGGAGTTTGTATTGAGCGTGTAGAAGGAGTTCCGCAGGGCGGACCACTTTCACCGTTGATGTCAAACGTACTGTTAGATGAACTGGACAAGGAATTAGAGCGGCGAGGACACAAATTCTGCCGGTACGCAGATGATGCAAATGTATACGTGCAAAGTCTACGGGCTGGAGAACGCGTGTATCAGTCGTTGAAGAAATTTCTTGAGAAACGCCTGAAAGTGAAGGTAAACGAAGACAAGAGTGGATGCGCTTCAGTAGAAGATCGTCAGTTTCTTGGATATCGATTATTGAGTGACGGAAAGATAGTGATTGCAAAGCACAGCGTAGAACGTGTAAAAGATAAAATACGCGGACTAACGCGAAGAAATCGCGGTATGAGTTTGGAGAAAGTTATAGCTGAACTCAATGAAAAGCTGCGAGGCTGGATGAACTACTTTCGATTAACGCAATGGCCTTCGCAGATAAGGACGCTTGATGAGTGGATACGCCGAAAACTGAGGTGTTACCGGCTGAAACAGCGAAAGCGAAGTTGGCCGATAGCAAAATTCTTGATAAAGCTAGGAGTGCCAGCAGAAAGAGCATGGCCTCTAGCAAAATCAAGCAAAGGTTGGTGGTGCTTATCAAGAACGCCGCCAGTTCATGCAGCCATGAGCAAGGTTTGGTTTGATGAACAAGGACTTATAAATCTGACACGACAGATAGTTTCGTTAAACCCCTAACTGAAACCGCCGTATGCGACATCGCTTGTACGGTGGTGTGAGAGGACGAGGTCGTGAGACCTCTCCTACTCGATTTTGCTTGGTATTACTGAAGCAAAATCAATAAAAAATATTGCTAAGGCAATATCTAAAACTTTAGATAGAAAAATCAATCATAAAAATAAAAAAAATCGAATTGTTTCGGAGTTAAAAGGCAAATGCACGACGTTGCAAATCAAAAAATCTTTTTTAACGTACTTTGATGCAGATGTAAAAGATTATGTCCTGTATGCAATAGTGTTGAATAAATCAGCATTACTTAAGGATACGCAAAAACCAATTGCCGATAGAATTTATAATCACATGACGCATCAGCTTTTAGAAAAAATTCATTTTTCTGCGGATAATAAACAAGTCAATTTAATTGTCGATCGCAGCAAAGATAACTTTGGTATCAAAGAGTTTAATGATTATCTTTATGCAAATTTAAACATGTGCTTAAATTTAGAAACAGCGCTTTATATTACGCACGATAATTCTGAGAAACACAAAGGCATACAGGCAGTAGATATGTTTTGCTACGGCATTGCTCGTAAATATGAGCAAGAAGATGAGAGTTGGTATAACCTTTTTAAAGATAAGATAGCGATTGAATGCCAATTCAATGTATAAAAAAAGACGGTTCCTGCTATGTGTAACCCCTCTGGATCGTAAAACCAACCGATGGATGACCCTCCCCTGAGGCACATAACGAGGTATTACCCGTCTCAATCTTAATTATACCACAAGGCGCTTATTTGCCAATCTTTTCAGCGCCTGTGTCTGCAAAGTATTTCCCAATGGAAATTCAGGTTGTGACTAAGGGATTTGTGAGGCGCTACTGGATACTAAAAAGGCGGCATAATATTTCTATCATGCCGCCTTCACAACTGTTTAAGGGCTTTCCATGCTACTCTTGCGTTCCTTGCAAGTTTGTCCGTAATAAAGTTCAGCCTTGAACTTGGATCCAGCGTTTGCCTTAAACTTACTACCATTTTACCATGAAGAAACACTCTGGCAAGGGTATGACATGGGGTAATACTGACAAAACGACAAATTAATTTTATAAAAATCAATTACTTAATAAAAACATATAGCCAAAAGCTTACACAAATTGACGTTTAAGAGAAGAAAACGATAGGCTAAATGCTTACAAGAGGACCCCGTAAAAAGAACGGATGAAGAATGAGCACCCACTAAGGGGTGCCCATACAAACAAAATTACACTTTTACTTTGAGATAATTAAACAGCGTTGCCATGCTGATGCCGAATTCATCACATAATTGCTGTGCTGAATGTTTGCTGCTCTTGTACATTTTTTGAAGTTTTGCAATCTTTACATCACTCAATAAACGCTTCGAACTTGCAGGTTTGGATTTAACCACTGATGCTTTCTTATGTGCAACTTTAGCTTTGCTTGTCTTTGCTTTAGCTTTAGGTGCTGCTTTTTTTGCTACTTTTGCCATCATGAATCTCCTATTTGATTGTTTAACAAAGCTCTAAATATTAAATATCAATATTTTAGAGAAAAGCGATTATAGTATATATAAG
>Ga0207080_1023_pt1 | contig 41246 bp, 42 predicted proteins | sample Alteio_BWMinHeat_58_FD_153532 | JGI IMG/M metagenome (GOLD analysis project Ga0207080, IMG submission 153532) | Enriched cells from forest soil in Barre Woods Harvard Forest LTER site, Petersham, Massachusetts, United States -... | ecosystem: Environmental > Terrestrial > Soil > Temperate forest >...
ACAATTTTTTTAGCCATTTTACATTCTTTCCGGTTTGGTATTGACGCCGCACTATGCCTGAAGGCCGCACTGGCTCCCAAAAAACGAGACCTTTATACTAAAGGGAGGCAGATTTATAGTGACTGTTAAACTCGATTGCAAGCGAAAAAATGATGCATTTCACTATTTATTTGAGAATCTGGCCTAAATCCCGCTAAAAATCAGCTGCAGGCGAGGAAATCAGGCCACTTTCTCCACTTGTGAGTATTCCAGATCGACCGGCGTAGCGCGGCCGAAAATGGATACGGATACCTTGACGCGTGATTTTTCGTCGTCGACCTGTTCCACTAGCCCGACAAAGGATTCGAAGGGGCCGTCGATGATCTTGACGTTTTCGCCAATATCGAAGCTGATCTGCGACTTCGGATGCTCGATACCGTCGCGGACCTGGGCAAAAATAGCCTCGGCTTCTTTCTCGGTGATCGGCACTGGACGACCTTTGCCGCCATGTCCCAGAAATCCGGTGACCTTGGGGGTGTTCTTAACCATATGCCACGTTTCGTCGGTGAGTTCCATTTTGACCATGACATAGCCGGGGAAAAATTTACGCTCTGCCGCGACTTTCTTGCCACGGCGAACTTCAACCACTTCCTCGACCGGAACCACGACCTCTTCGATCAGGTGGGAAATATTATTCTGAACCGCCTGCTCTCTGATAACCTGAGCGACTTTTTTCTCAAAACCTGAATAGGCATGAACGATATACCAGCGGAATGCCATGATTTAATACTCCTTAAAAAAACTATATTCCAATAATTGCGCGCACTGCGCTGCCGATGACCCAGTCTACAAACACGAAAAACGTAGCGGCAGTCGTTGCCAAACCCAGCACCATTATGGTTGAAACCGTCGTTTCCTTGCGCGTAGGCCAGGATACTTTGTCCATTTCCTGGCGGACTTCGCGGAGGAATTTAGCGGGATTAGGAAATTTAGTTGGATTTGGGCTGGCCATCGGTTTTTCGATTCTCTCAAATTCTAAAATTATGGGGAAGGCGCCCTTATAGCGCAAAGAAAAATGATTTCAAGCGATTATTTAAGATAAATCAAATTGCCACAAAGCGGATTTGATTAAAAAAGAAAAAGGCTTGTAGGGCAGGAGGTATTAACCATCGGCTTTGGAAACAATACATCATCCGTGACTTTCTTTGGCTTAATGCTTCGGATCGCATTCATCACCTGTTCCTCGTTAGGATGCAGGCCTAAATAATCAACGATGTGACAAATCTCCCGTTCAGGGTTTTCCAACATGGCCTCGTAATCCAGCCGCAGATGCTCCTGGCTGGCGAAGAATTTGGTAGTGGACTGCCAAAGCGTGCGCTGGATAAATTCTTCTTTGTCCGGCCACCAACCCAGGCTGCGTAGCGATTGTATGGATTTCTCCAAAGGGCGGTGCGACCAAATGAATCGTGTTTCCTTACCCCATGCTTGAAGTAAATCAGGGCCGCACAGGCTGAGAAGCGGGTGCTTTGCCCCCACCCATCCTGAGCCGGCTTTCTCACGTTTTTTGATCCATCGAGTCAGGGCCGCGACACGCTTGCCAGCCCGAGTCATTTTGACCAGTTCAGGCTCGTTCCACCATTGTCGCAGTTGTAGCGCCAATTCAGCAGGTTCATAGTAATCTTCAAAAAAAGGAGCGCCCATATCGACGCCGAGGTGATGGAGAGCACCAGCAAGTGCAGTCGATCCCGAACGGTATAAGCCCAAAACGGCAATTCTGGTTGTTTGAGAGGCCATATGTCTACCTTAAACGCCTTATTTTATTAAGACTGGCAGGAGTGGAGGGAGTCGAACCCGCAACCTCCGGTTTTGGAGACCGGCGCTCTAGCCAGTTGAGCTACACTCCTATCCTTGTGGGGCAGGCGACAGCTAGCCCACCTGTAGAGGCGGCGTTTATAGCAGACGAAAATGCGATGTCCAGCTTTTTACTGCCATCAATATATAAGAAATACATAAAAAACTACGGTCCGCGACGTAAATGACCAGTATTTATGGCTTCTAAATAACGATAAGGACTAAAAGCTAGGTGTAATGGGTCACAGAGAGGGGGGTATTAGTGCTTTATCGGCAGGCGGCGGAATAAAACCGGGAACTGTAAACGGAGTATTCGGCTTAACAATACCATTGCCAGCATTAAAGCAATCAATTGTGATGGTTGCGCTGCACGGCGGGAGAGGGGGGTTAACAAGAGTTGTTATGGCCGCTGTATTTGTAGGTGTATTCGTATTTGTAGATAGTGGAGAAGTGATTTGGTCAACTACAGTACCCGCATAAACTGCCTGTGCCGGCACGCATGTTGTGACAAAAGATATGATTAGCAATGATGCGCGTATTTTCATGTTTGCTCCCAAAACTTTGTTGATTTCAGTGCGTGCCTGATAATAAATTAACCTAAATAGTATGGAATTATATTAATGTAGTGCCATAACAAAATTAACATATTGTTGTATAATAAAATTATTTGTAATTATTAAATATATTAATCTGAATAATGCCATAAATTTAGGGATCGGGTGTCCTGGCACAGCATATAATGAAGTGTGCTGGAAAAATGGCTGGTAACCGCGAGAAAATCCCATAAATTCACAAACCAAGATTCCGTCTGTACAAAATATTCATATTCGATGGAACGCTGCATGCGTCCTGAACCGGGCGTCTTCTCATATTTATAAGAAAATCTTGAAAAACAAAAACTTTGGAATAGAAAGAATGTTCCGCACTATGCAATTTAACATGAATGGAGAATGAGATGAAAATAAATAAGCTGATTTTTACGACGTCATTACTGACATCGTTGACGCTTTCCGGCCTGGCCTATGCGCAAATGTCGCCCATTCCCGATGCGAGCAGCGGCAAGGAATCGCCAAAGCAAAAAAGTGAGCAGACCCCGGCCCAGTTATCACCGGAGAAGGCCAAGCAATATAATGACACCATGCAGCTGGCTGCCGACAGTAATAAAGAGTTGCGGGCGCAGATTCATAAAGCGCATGAGGAAGCGGATGCTATTATGAGCGCAGAAAAATTCGATAAAAAAGCTTTTCTTGCTAAAGCTGCCGAACTGGATCAGTTGTACGGTAAGATGAGGGCAACCATGAATGACGCTTTTGTATCGGTTGCTGAAAAATTTTCACAGGAAGATCGCAAGACTTTGCTGAAAGTGCGTAACGAACATCGTCGTCAACAACAGCAACCGTCGTCAGCGAACTAGTTTTCGAGTATTGAGGACAGCTGATTTCATGTCTACCGGAGTACTCCGTTGCGTGGCATGCGTAAATTGCCACGGCAAAATCTTTATATTTGTTAGCAGAGCCTAAGATCAATGATACGGTTTAAAAGACGCTTTGATATGGCGGGTGGCGTATGGCGCGAACTGCCTAAAGGACGGTTCCGCATACGCAAGGCCATGCTGTTGCTGTTGGTTATCGGCATTGGTTATTTCTTGTTTTTTAGCCACCATGAAAAACCTGTGCCTGTTATTCTGTCACTGGCTGTGAGCAAAGATATCCCGGTTTATCTCGACGCGGCTGGAAAGGTGCAGGCCAATCAGACGGTAACCGTTCGCACCCAGACCGATGGCCAGCTGGCCGAAATACTGTTTCGGGAAGGGCAGGACGTTAAAGTCGGCGATATTCTGGCAAAAATTGACCCGCGCACCTACCAGGCACAGTATGATGAAGCCGTAGCTAATAAAACCCAGGATGAGGCAATGCTCGCCAAAGCTAAAAATGATCTGGCTAAAAATCAATCGTCTAAAAATGGTTCTAAAAATGATAAGACCAAAAATAAACAGGCCCGGAATAAGCCAGAAAACTCCAAAGATTCTCCCAAGACCCTTGATGCCAGACGCTCGATAGTGCGTCAATTTGAAGCAACAGTAAAATCCGACCAGGTCGTTATCGATACGCTCAAGACCCAGCTGAACCGTAGCATTATCGCCTCACCGATTGATGGGCGAACCGGTATAAGGCAGGTGGATGCTGGTAACATGGTGCACCCATCCGATAGCAACGGGCTGGTGGTCATTACGCAGATGGAACCAGTTTCGGTCTTATTCAACCTTCCTGAAAAAAGCCTGCTCTCGCTTAGCGATTTGTCAGGTAAAAATGAAAAAACGAAAGTGCTGGCGATGGATGCCGACAACCATACCCTGCTGGATACGGGCGAGCTTGAGATGGTGGATAATCAGGTGGACCCGGTTTCCGGCACGATTCGTCTGAAAGCGACTTTTCCTAACCACAAGCGCTTGCTCTGGCCGGGCGCATCGGTTCATGTCAGGCTGCTGGCGTCGACGCGGCATAATGTTGTGGTTGTTCCCGCTGGTGCCGTGCATCAGGGTAGTTCGAAACCGTTTGTGTTTGTCTATAACCTTAAGAATAATACCGTCGAAAAACGTTTGATAAACGTGACGATGATGCAGGATGAAAACGCTATCATCGAGGATGGTGTTCAAGCCGGAGAAAAAGTGGTATCGGTGAGTCAGGCCACACTGGTTGATGGCAGCCATGTGATACCAAAGGATACGGGGAATAAGGATAAATAAAATGAAAAAAACTCCAGTTTTATTCCTGATCTGCGCGCTTTCGGGTTGCGCCTTGTGGACGGACTTCAAGCGCCCTGAGACGACGCTCCCGCCAAACTGGAAATCCGATACACAAAAATCCGATACTGTGCAGGCAGCGGAAGCTGCTTGGCCCGATGCCGACTGGTGGAAACAGTTTCGTTCGGAACATCTGACCGGCATGGTTGAGGAAGCAAACCAGTCCAATTTTGACCTGCTGGCAGCGATAGCACGGGTAAAGCAGGCCGATGCACAGGCGCGCATTAATGGCGCGTCGCTGCTACCGACGGTGGGTGCCGACGCCGGTGCCAGCCGCACCCGCAGCCTGTCGTCAGCTTCAACCTCATCCACCTCCGCGAGAATTTCCACCCTCTATAACGCCAACCTGAGCGCCGCCTATGAAATCGATTTCTGGGGCAAAAATTATGCGTCGGCAGAATCGGCGCTGGCGCTGGCGGAAGCCAGCCGTTTTGACCGTCAGACGGTGGCGATTACGGTGGCTACGTCGGTTGCTGACAACTACTTCGCTATACTGGCGGCGAAAGACCGGCTAGAGGTAGCGCGTGAGAATCTGACCAATGCTGAGAAATTTCTTTCCTCCATCCGCAATCGTTTTAAGCAGGGTGTCGGCACGGCGCTTGATGTTGCCCAGCAGGAAAGCGTCGTCGCCACGCAGCGCGCATCGGTGCCCCCGCTTGAGCAAAGTTTGCAGCAGTCACTCAATACGCAGGCGCTCCTGCTTGGAAAAATGCCGGAAAATATTAATGTACCGGACGATAAATTATCCGATATTGCCGTTCCTGCCGTGGTGGTCGGGATTCCTTCCGAGCTGCTGCAGCGCCGCCCTGACGTACAAAATGCCGAGGCGCAGCTCATGTCCGCCCATGCCGATATTATTGTAGCGCGGACGCTGTTATTTCCCAGCATTCAGCTGACGACGAGCGGAGGCTATGAAAGCCTGGCGCTTTCCAAGCTCTTTAGCCCCGATAGTTTATTATGGTCGGTGGCTGGGTCGGTGACGCAACCCATTTTCGAAGGCGGGCGGCTCTTTGGCGGACTGGAATTAAAAAAAGCCCGTTATGACGAATTGCTGCAAGACTATCGTAAGGCGGTGGTGTCGGCTTTTGTCGATGTTGAAAATGCACTGGTTGCTGTACAGCAAACGGAGGCGGAGGAAAAAGCGCAGCTTTATGCGGTGGAAACGGCACGTAAGGCGTACCGCTTGTCGCAAAGGCAAATGGAAGGCGGGATTGTCGATATTACCACGGTGCTGGATGTGCAGCGCACGTTATTTGCTGCGCAGGATGTGCTGGTGCAGGCTAAACTGGCACATCTGCAGGCTTTGGTTGGTTTGTATAAAGCGTTGGGTGGCGGCTGGAAGAACGAACAGTCCCAGGGTCAGATGCCGGAAAACAAACCGGACCCGGAACAAAAACCAGAACCAAAGCCCGAGCAGAAAATCTAATACCATTCCATTATCTTCGCATTACGTTGTCACGCATTGGATTCGTCATATAGTACGCTCCGCCGCCTCGCCTCGCGTTTCTATACTGCTTTGATAATGTAATGGTTAAAATAATTCTGACTAGAAATTCACGCGCAGGCCAGCCCCGGCCTGAAGGCGGGTATTATGCGGTTCCTGCCATTGATTGCCGGCGGGGTCGGTGACAATATCGGACTCCCGTACATTCCAGTAGCGAAAAAATGGGCCGGCTTCCCAGCCAAAATCGGTGTATTGCTGCCCGACCATGAATTCCCCGCGCCAGCCAAAGCCTTTACGCTGGGTATTTTCGATATTGAAAAGGCCGGGCAAATCGCCCAGACGGCTTTTTACTATGCCGTAGCCAAGGAAATCAAATTCGAGGTTGGGGGAGTATATCCAGTCATCCTGCTTGATGTGCATTGTGCCGCCAATCGGAATATAAAACTGCAAAATACGGCGATCATATCCCAATAAACCGGTACTGGTAACATTGCCTTTGTTTTTATCGAAGAAATAGCGGCTACCGAGTCCAATATAGCCAATGACGACGCTGCCATCGTCGAACGGCACGCGTAGGCCCCCTAGCAATCTTCCCTCCCCTTCATACTGTGGGATGTCATTTATAAGGCCGCTGGGTGATTTATAATTATCACTGCCGTAGGAAGCCCGTCCTTCGAACGATACAAAAGTCGATTCTATGTTATAGGTATAGCTGCCAGTTACTGAGCCGTAATCAGCATGTTCATCTACCAGTGTATCCGCTGCGATGGGTTCACGGTATTTATCGCGAAGCACCTCGACGCCTACCTTGAATTCACTGCCATCGGCAAAGGCGGCAGTTTCATATAGTGAGCATAATCCAGTTACGCTTAAAAGGCAGGCTAGGCTTCTTCCAAATATCGGCATCAACATCTCTAAAGTAAACAGGAGCATTGCTGCCGCCTGATTTTACTAAGGCCTACAATAGAGAGGTTAATAATTCTTTAAGTAAAGGTGCTAACCGGCGATCAGCACAAAATAAAAAAGCGCGGCTGAATATAATTCAGCCGCGCTTTTAATAAAAAATCCGATTATTGGTTGACTACGGATATGTATGTTTTGCCGCTGGCTTTACGTTGAAATTCTACTTTTCCAGCTTTGACGGCAAATATGGTGTGATCCAGACCGATATCGACACCGGCGCCGGGGTGAAATTTAGTGCCGCGCTGGCGAACGATGATATTACCCGAGGCGACTTCCTGGCCGCCAAATATTTTTACACCCAGCCTGCGGCCCGCCGAATTACGACCGTTGCGTGAACTACCACCTGCTTTTTTATGTGCCATTTTTTACTCCGTATCAATGCGCGAATATTCCGACAATCAAACGATCGGGTCGCAAAATTATGCTTTAATCTCTGTAATTTTTATCTCGGTCAGGTATTGACGATGGCCCTTCTTGCGCCGATAATTGTGACGGCGGCGCTTTTTGAAGATGATGACCTTGTCGTCGCGGAATTGCTTCACAATTTCCGCTAACACTTTGACACCTTTCAGTAGTGGCGAACCGACGTTCTGGTCGACCATCAGCACGTCGCTGATTTCTACCTTATCGCCTTGTGCGCCTTCGAGTTTCTCGACGGCGATAACATCGCCACTCGTTACTTTATACTGCTTACCACCAGTACGAATCACTGCAAACATGACTGAATCCTATGCGCTGTAATAAATTAAGCTTCTGAATAACAATACTATAAAATAGCATTCCAGAAAAAGGATGGGAAATCTATATGATAGGAAACCTGTTGTCAACAGCTACTATGCCAAGATTGACCAATTTAACGCATCTTCTTTAATATAGGGCTTTATAAGGTAGGCATCGGGTTTTTTATAATGCTTATTTATATATTTAAAGGAAATAAATAATTGGTTTTCTCTAAAAATATCTATATATAACATTGTTTTGTTAACAAAACTATCTCAATAATAAAGAGTCTCATCTTAACTAAATATTGTTAGTATTATCACGGTATATTAACCAAAATATATAATCATAGTAAACGGTTATCCCTTTTTATTTTTTAAAACAGGGAATGAATTTAGAAAATAGTTTTTATTTATGGCAATGATGAAGCCTGTAAAAGGACGTTCCAGTTCACCACGCGCCAGTTCACCACGCGTGAGGAACCTTATCGGGTTTTCCGCCCTGATCATGCTTATCTTTTGCAGCATTGTCGTCTATCAGGGATCGCGTGCCTATAAACAGGCCATCGCCGAAGGCGATGAAAAAGCGGTACGCCTGACGCATATACTGGCCGAAAACGCCGAACTGACATTTTTGGGAGTGGACCTTTCGTTGCGCCGCGCGATTGAACGTCAGTATTTCAATTCGCTGTTCGGCAATAACCTGCCTGAATACACCGAGCAGAATTTCAAGATATGGCTCAATGAAACACCGCAGATCGTGGCGTTGGCGCTGATTGATGAAAGCGGGTCGGTCGCGGTTGCCGCCCATAAGAAAAGCTATGACCACTGGCTGGATTACCACAAAACACTGGTGGGCCAGCAATTGTTCGAGCATATGCGTGAAGCCGACGATACCTATGTATTCATCGGCAAGCATTACACCGAAAACAATACGTCGCTGATTATCATGAGCCGCCGTTATAATAAACTGAACGGTGAATTCGGCGGTATTGTGGTCGCTGCCATCAACCCCGAGTTTTTCACCGATTTTTACAGCTCTATCGCTTCAGGTAGCCAACGCTTTATGTCGATGATGCTGCCCGATGGGACGGTGCTGGTATCCGGCCCCTATGTAAGCGCTTCCAATGAAACCCTTTCCAGGCAATGGCTGGCAAGCCAGGTCAAGCCGGGAGAGCAGGTAAAAAGCGAGACGATCATGAGTGATTCCATTAGGATCGTAGCAGTGAAACGCCTTAAGAATATGCCCATCGCTGTATCGGTAGTCGTTGATGAGGAGGATTTCCTCTACGCATGGCGCCAGTCGCGCATGAAGGACATCGGTTTCCTGGCGCTGTTTACCATATTCGGGTCCGTACTCTCGTTTTTTGCCGTCACCATGGCCAAGCAGATTATCCGGGTCGAGGAATCAGAGGCCGCCGCTATTCTCGCCAGCCAGGCCAAATCGGAATTCCTTGCCAATATGAGCCATGAACTCCGCACACCGCTTAACGCCATCATCGGTTTCTCGGAAATGATCAATTCCGGCTATTTCGGCCCGCTCAATGCCAAGCAGAAAGAACGTATCCACGATATCAATCTTTGTGGCAGCCATTTATTGCAACTGATTAGCGATATTCTCGAATTTTCAAAGGGCGATGCCGGCAAGCTTGAGCTGATCGAGGAAAAAGTTGATGTCAGCGAAATCATGAATGAAAGCGTCCGCATGATGAGCGGTAAAATCAAGACCAAGGGCATCCATGTGGTTATGGCAATCGAGCCGAGTCTTCCCTTTGTTCTGGGTGATAAGCGCAAGATAAGGCAGATCCTGATCAACCTACTCTCGAACTCGGTTAAGTTTACGCCGGAAAATGGCACCATCACGGTGGCAGCACGGCTTGATCCGCATGAAAATATGAACATGATTGTGGCCGATACCGGCATCGGCATCGCTGAAGGGGATATTTCTAAAGCCCTGTCCGTGTTTGGGCAGGTTCATCGCAGCAAGAGCCACGAAGGCACCGGCCTTGGCTTGCCGTTATGTAAAATGTATGCGGAATTACATGAAGGAAAATTGCTCTTAACCAGCAAGGTCGGGGAGGGTACGACGGTGCGCGTTGTTTTCCCATATCAACGTACTATACCCAATAAAATAGGCGGGTAGGGGTTATAGCCTGCTCTGTGTTGGTTTGTTCTGTAACTAGAAATCAGCGGGTTGGCAGGGAAGGCGGTTGGAGCTGCGTGTCCTGCATCGATGGCAATCTCGATACCCACGAACCCATCTGCTGCTGTTGGCCGGGGACCTGCATTGCCACTCCGCCAATATCAACCTGCGGATTCCCGGCAAAAGCCAGTGCCCCGTTACCATCGGGTCCGTTACCGCCCGGCTCGTCTAAATTCAGACGCCTTGCTTTTGGCTGGCTTAATACAGCGGCAAGAGTCAGAAGACCAGCACCCACAGCGCCAGCAAGCATCAGATTTTTGCCAAAGCCATGCGCGGTCTTGACCGTTGCAGAAGCTGCCTCATACCCTTTCGCGGCAATTTCATTAAGCATGCTATCTATCCGTTATTGGCCATTACTTGGCCATCATTAGCCATTATTGATTACAAGCTTGTAGTATAACACTATCTTTTTTACAATTTATTAAGCTTTTGTGAAAGTTTAGGGTTTTTTGGCGGTGTTTTTATTCCGCTTGAATATACTATACCCCTATCAGCCAGTAGTGCTGGTTATATGGTTGTTAATTATCAATATGTTATTGCTTTTCTTCCCTGATCAGGGCAGTTTTGTATCCAACCCAAGCACATCCCTCATCGAATAGAAGCCGGGTTTTTGTTTACTGGCCCATAAAGCGGCATGGATGGCGCCATTGGCATAAATTTCGCGGCTGAAACCCTGATGTTTCAACTCAATAACCTCACCTGGGCCGGCGAACATGACGCTGTGAACCCCGACAATGTCACCGCCACGCAAGCTCGAAAAACCGATATCGCCTCGTTTGCGTTCGCCGGGAATATCGGTGTGTTCCGCTGGCTTCCTATCTTTAAGCGCAGCTTTGCGGGCCTTTGCGGCGACTTCTCCAAGCATCAGAGCGGTGCCGGACGGCGCATCTAATTTATGTTTATGATGCATTTCAAAGATTTCGATATCGTAGGAATCATCGAGAAGGCGTGCTGCCTGTTCCACCAGCTTTACCAGCATGTGTATACCTAACGAAAAATTGCCCGACTGGACGATGCGCGCATCACGCGCAAATTTTGCCAGTTCTTTTTTCTGATCGTCTGAAAATCCTGTGGTGCCGACGATATGAATGCCTCTGCGCTTTGCCACGGCTGCGGCAATCGCAAGCGTTGATTCCGGTGAGGTAAAGTCGAGGACGGCATCGGCTTCTTCTGCCAGCAGGTCGGTATTGGAAGTAATAAAAAGATTTTTGCAACCGACTGTTTCCAGTTGGGCATTGACCAGCTGTTCATCAAATCCCGGCCGTTCACTGCCGGCCACCAGAGTTACGCCTTCCAGCGCCAATACCGATTTAATCAGGGTCTGTCCCATGCGGCCACAGCATCCGGCAACGGCGATTTTTAAGGTTTTTTCCTGGCTCATTCCTTCAAATCCTCCCAGAAATCTTTCATCCGGGCGAAGAAATTGTCTGATTCGGGGCTGGTGCCGCCGTCGGATTTTTCAAATTCCTTCATCAGCTCGCGTTGTTTTTTATTCAGCTTTACCGGCGTTTCGACGTTGGTCTGGATATACATGTCCCCGCGGCCGGAAGAGCGCAAAATCGTCATGCCCTTGCCGCGCAGCCGGAATTGATGGGCATTTTGGGTGCCTTCCGGGATCGTCACCTTCACCCTGCCGCCATCGATGGTGGGCACCTCGATTGAGCCGCCCAGTGTGGCGGTGGTCATCTTGATCGGGATGGTACAATGGATATCGGCGCCGTCGCGTTTAAAAAGTGGATGCTGCTTGATCCCCAGAAAAATATAGAGGTCGCCGGGTGGTCCGCCGCGCATACCGACTTCACCTTCGTCGGCAAGGCGGATGCGTGTGCCTTCCTCGACGCCGGCGGGGACATTGACCATCAGGGTTTTTTCCTTGCGTGTACGTCCGGAACCGGCGCAAACGCGGCAGGGGTCCTTAATGACCTTGCCCAGTCCCTGACATGTATGGCAGGCGCGTTCAATGGTAAAGAATCCCTGGCTGGCGCGGATGCGGCCTTCGCCGCTGCAGGTGGGGCAGGTAATGGGTTTGGTTCCTTTTTCGCCACCACTGCCATGGCAGGATTCGCAGGCGACCGAGGTCGTGACCTTGATGGTTTCCTGTTTGCCTTTGAAAGCATCTTCAAGTGTTATGTTTAAATTATAGCGCAGGTCGGAGCCACGGGCTGCCGTATTGCCGCCACCCTGCTGCTTGCGCCCCTGACCGCCGCCGGCGCCCATGCCAAAAAGATCTTCAAAAATATCGGCGAAGCTGGAACCGAAATCAAATCCGCCGGCGCCGCCACCAGCGCCGAAACCGCCTGCGCCCGCGCCACCGCCCTGGGTAAAAGCGGCGTGGCCATAACGATCATAGGCGGCGCGCTTTTGCTCGTCCGACAGGACATCATAGGCATGGCTGATTTCCTTGAATTTTTCTTCAGCTTTCTTGTCGCCCGGATTGCGGTCGGGATGATGCTGCATGGCCAGCTTGCGATAGGCTTTCTTCATATCATCGGCGCTGGCGCCTTTAGACACGCCGAGGAGTTCATAATAGTCTTTATTGTTGGTCATAGTATCTCAATAAAAAGCAGTAGCCACTGGGTAATGGCTACTGCTTTGACAGGATTTGATCAAACTTAATTTTTCTTTTTCTTCTTGTCGTCTACTTCCTCGTAGGTGGCATCGACAACATCATTTTCCTGATTGGCGTTTGCGCTGCCGCCGGTTGCGCCGCCATCAGCGCTTTCTGATGCTGCTGCACCGCCCGCTGCCGCCTTTTCCTGTTCAGCCTTATACAGGGCTTCACCGAGCTTCATCGATGACTCGGTCAGGGTCTGGAGGTGCTGCTCGATACTGGCTGCATCCTCTGAAGCCAGCGCATCCTTGAGCGCTTGCACGTCTTTCTCGATGGTCGCCTTGTCGCCAGCGGGAATTTTTTCGCCATGCTCCTTGAGGTTCTTATCGCAGGTGTGGATCAGCCCATCGGCCTGGTTCTTGAGGTCGATAATATGGCGGCGTTTCTTGTCTTCTTCGGCATGTGCCTGAGCGTCTTTCACCATGCGGTCGATATCGGCATCGGAAAGCCCGCCCGAAGCCTGAATACGAATCTGCTGTTCTTTGCCCGTGGCTTTATCCTTGGCCGACACATTGACGATGCCGTTGGCGTCGATATCAAAGGTCACTTCGATCTGCGGCATGCCGCGTGGGGCAGGGGGTATGCCGACTAAATCGAACTGCCCCAGAATTTTATTGTCAGCGGCCATTTCACGCTCGCCCTGGGACACGCGGATGGTGACCGCCGTCTGGCTGTCATCGGCGGTGGAGAAGCTCTGCGATTTCTTGGTCGGGATGGTGGTATTGCGGTCGATCAGGCGGGTAAATACGCCGCCGAGCGTTTCGATGCCCAGTGACAATGGCGTTACATCAAGCAGGAGAACGTCTTTGACATCGCCCTTGAGTACCGCGCCCTGAATAGCAGCGCCCATCGCCACCACTTCGTCTGGGTTCACGCCTTTATGCGGCTCTTTGCCAAAGAATTGTTTTACCGCTTCAATGACTTTCGGCATGCGGGTCATACCGCCGACTAAAATTACTTCATCAATATCCGAAGCTTTGATGCCAGCGTCCTTGATGGCGTTGCGGCATGGCTCGATGGTTTTAGCGATCAGATCGTCAACCAGCGATTCCAGCTTGGCGCGGGTGAGCTTGATATTCAGATGCTTGGGACCGGCCTGGTCGGCAGTGATGAACGGCAGGTTGACATCGGTTTGCATGCTGTTTGACAGCTCGATCTTGGCCTTTTCCGCCGCTTCCTTGAGGCGCTGCAAGGCCAGCTTGTCGTTGCGCAGATCAATGCCCTGGTCTTTTTTGAATTCATCGGCGAGGTAATCGATAATGCGCTTGTCGAAATCTTCACCGCCTAAGAACGTATCGCCATTGGTGGCTTTGACTTCAAATACGCCGTCATCAATTTCAAGGACAGAGACGTCGAAGGTCCCGCCGCCAAGGTCATAAACGGCGATGGTGCTTGCTGTTTTCTTTTCCTTATCCAGCCCATAGGCGAGGGCGGCGGCAGTGGGTTCGTTGATGATACGCAACACTTCCAGTCCGGCGATGCGTCCGGCATCTTTGGTGGCCTGACGCTGGGCATCGTTAAAATAGGCGGGAACGGTGATGACGGCCTGCGATACTTTTTCGCCGAGATAGGCTTCGGCTACATCTTTCATTTTCCCTAAAATAAAGGCACTCACCTGGCTCGGAGAATATTTTTCATCGCGTACTTCAACCCAGGCATCGCCATTGTCGGCCTTGACGATCTTGTACGGAACAAGGCCCATATCTTTTTTAACGATCGGATCATCAAACTTACGCCCGACCAACCGCTTGATGGCGAAAAGCGTGTTTTCCGGGTTGGTTACTGCCTGGCGTCTGGCGCCGTCGCCTACCAGCCGCTCGCCATTATCGATAAAACCGACCACGGAAGGCACAACGTTGCGGCCCTCAGGGCTATGGATGACTTTAACCGTGCTGCCTTCCATAATGGCGACACAGCTGTTGGTCGTTCCAAGGTCAATACCGATAATCTTACTCATAATTTTCTCCAATGTTTTATTAATTCCAATCACATAACTGATGCCATACAAAACGTCTTCGCTGGAATTTCAACCTAAGACGCTATGCCATTAGCTACTGAATACTGATAAACGAGATATAAGTGCTGTTTTTATAATGGCAACACCCGGAATGCATTTTTTATATTTTTTCCCGGTAGGGGTATTCGGAAAATTGTTAAAATATTCAGTTATATTTTGATGTTACTGCAAATATAAATTCACTGGAAACATAAAAATAAATAATTAACTATTATTAAAATGAATATTAATCAGCGAATACGGATAAGCTTTGGCCAGATAAAGGTTAGTTATCACCTTTTTTATAGGTTCCGATCAGTGTCGCCTCTGCCAATACATGCCCGTGCATGGCTTTTTCAAGCTGTGCTTTCGTCGGCGCTCCGCCCAGATTCAGGACGGTATCGAGGGCAAAGAGTTTATGAAAATAACGATGGCGGCCAATGGGTGGACACGGCCCCCCATAGCCGGTGCGTTTCCAGTCATTGAGTCCTTCAAGCGTGCCTTCCGGAAGGCGGGTTGTATTTTCCGACAGTCCGGCAGCAGACGGCGGCATGTTGTAAAGCACCCAATGCACCCAGACCATTTTCGGTGCTGCCGGGTCTGGAGCATCCGGGTCATCAATGATCAGCGCCAAGCTACGTGTGTCCTTCGGCAGGCCAGACCATGACAGCGGCGGCGATATATCCATACCCTCGCAGGTATAACGTCTCGGTATCGTGCCGCCATCGGTAAAGGCAGAAGATTCCAGTTTCAAGGTCATTAGTTTATCTCCGGTGTTGCTTGGGTGGAAGCGAAGTACCAATAAGAACGTGGCATTGCCCGACAGGTTGGTCAATACGCCTAATGAATCAAAAAACAAGCGATATGAATTTGACTGTAATCAAAATTCCTATGTGCTTTTTGTCTTTAGAGGGATTATTTGAGCTTAAAGGAGTCTGGTCAATAATGCACAATAAAGTCAGTGTATTAATATCAAAATAAAACGGATAAACATCAGCTATTGGCCTTCAATATTACCTAGGGTTAGGTAAAAAGTGGTTTTAAAGTAGAAATTTATAGCTTAATAATGCTTAATAATATTTAAGCAAATGCGAGTGAAAGTTTTTTGAGGAGATAAGGGTATGGCTAATCCGAACACCTATGAAGTTAGTGAGTTAGATGCAATCGTAGATAATGTGCGTAAAATCTTCCGCGATAAACTTTCGGTGGATCCTGATTTTTTTGGACATGATAAAGGTGTAAAGGCTCGCATCAGCGCAACGCTGGATAAAAATGCGCCCAAGGGAACACTGGCGGTGCCCAAAGGCATTGATGCTGATTCTACGGCAGGAATTATGCGTGCGGTAGACCTCACCATTCTCGATCACAAGGCTACGGAAAAAGCGGTAGAAGACGTTGCGCGCCGTGCCGCAAAGGAACATTGCGCGACGGTATGCGTATATCCTGAGCATGTGCCTATCGTATCGCGCATCATGAAGGAAGAAGGCGTAACCGATGTGCCACCCATTGCCGTAGTTGGTTTTCCTTTCGTTGCCGGCCCCACTGCCGAAGTAACGGCGCAAACGGTACAGCAGACGTGCGATGCTATTGCTGACGGGGCTAAAGAGATCGATATGGTACTGGCTCAGGATTTCCGTGAGAATAAAGGCAATTATCAAGACCACTTTAAATACATTAAAGCGGTCGTAGATGCGGCGCATGAAAAAAATATTCCGGTAAAGGTCATTTTGGAAACTGCTTATCTTAGCGACCAGCAGATTGCCAAAGCATCTGTCCTTTCCAAGATCGCCGGTGCCGATTGGGTAAAAACATCCACCGGTTTTGCCGAAGCTGATAAATTTGCAAAGGATAAGGGTCCCGAAGAAAAAGGCGCTGTACCGCATGTTGTCGCGCTTATGCGCCGGACAGTAGGCGATTCTTCGTTAGATGATAACGGGAATGAAAAACCTATGGGCGTAAAACAATCTGGCGGCTTGCGTACCCGTGATCAGGTCGTAGCAGGCTATCGGGCTGGCGCAGACCGTACCGGTGCCAGTGGTGGTCTTGATGTTCGCACCGAAGCAGAAAAAATCAAAGGGGGCCAAAGCTCCAGCGTCGAACCAAAGGCTGCCGGGGGCAGGGGATATTAATTTATCTTCCCGTATTTTTAAAATGAATCCGGATGCAGGGTTTTTCGCAAGTCCGCCAGTTCCTCGGTAATAGGGCTCCAGGATTTCAGGGAGCTTTTATACATAGGGCGGCGCACCTGCTGCATGCTGGCCGTGTTGACGGTGCGTTTGGTGCGATGGAAGCTGAGGCACTCTTTATCCCAGGGAAGGTTGCAATGATTAAGCAATTCAGGAATGATTTTTTCCGGATTCTCCACCAACTGCTCATAATGAACGTCAAAAATCTTTCCGGGCAAAACCGTGTGCCAATGCTCCATCAGCTGCTGGTAACGCAGATAATAACGCCCTAATAACTTTTGATCATAGGCATAGGGATGCATGCCGTTAAAATACTGCCTGAATATTGACCAGCAGGTATCCATAGGGTCACGCACGCAATGGATAATGGTGGCATTGGGAAAGAGCAGTTGGATCAGGCCAATATTGAAGTAATTGTTGGGCATCTTATCGATAATATGCGGTTTACTAACCGGGCAATGGCTGCGCAGTCCGCGCAAATAATGCTGTGCAAACATCGCAAATGATTCCGTATTCATTGAGTATATCGCCCGAGGGAAATCGCGACCACTGACCCGCGGTATAAGCCGCATGGCGATTTCAGGCATTTTGTTGATTTCCCCCGCACCATGTACCTGGCTATGCGATGCCAGTATCTGCTCGACCAGAGAAGTGCCCGAGCGCGGCATGCCAAGTACAAAAATAGGAGTTGCATCGCTAATGCCGACATTTTTCAGGCTGGAAAATACTTTGGCATTAAATGTGTGCTGGAGTGTATCAAAATACTTGAACATATCAGCTTCATCATACGAAAATGTTGATGATTGCAGGCGATTTGCCTCAGCATAATAGGCAAAGCCCTGCTTCTGCTCTCCATGCATTTCATATATCTTACCAAGTGCAAAACAGGTCTTGATACGGGCCTGGACGGAGCAATTACTCGATTGATGTAATTTTCTCAATTGCTCCGCTACCCAGGAATTCAGGGGGTAATTGCCCAGCAGCACAAGATTGAATAAGCAGTCGGCATTGGCATGACCTGCTTTCAGCATTTTCTCATACAGCGAAATGGCTATATCGAAATCTCCCTGTGCCCTATAGCAAAAGGCGAGGCCCTGCAGGAGTGTGGGATGGTTAGGCATGATGTGCAGGGCCAGCTTGTAGCATTTCAAAGAAAGCTCCAGTCGGCCCATCATGAACAGGCAGCAGGCGAGTCTATACAGGGCATTGATATGATTTTGATCGAGCTGAACTAACTTATTGAAATGTAGCAGTGCTTTCTCATAGTCGCTTTCTTCGAGGCATGTCATTCCCAGCTTGTAAAGCATATCCCGTTTATCCAGGCCCTGCACAGGGGATATGCGAACGTCTTTAGCGGTAAGGCGTTTGGATTGATTAGAAGGAAAAAAACTGGGCTTTACTGGTATGTTAATATCAGCCTGTATATCGAACAGTGGGTAATAGGCAGAGCTATCAAGCTGCATTTGCATGCTTTGGTCCTTGCTAGAATCCATAATTAAAATGGTCGTATTAAAACGTACTAATGCAATAGCCGTGCCATTTGCGGGCAACGCCGCTTCCTTGGCTGGTTTTAACAATCATTATGAAATTGCCGGGCAATGGCCCTAGGCAATCTGTGTAAGGTTGGCCACCAGTATCACCAACGGGGATCATATCGATAATTCGAACAAAAAAATGATTTGTCCAAAATCAAACCCTCGGCAAATAAGTGTAAAATTCGCGTTGGACATAGGCAAAATTCTCTATGAATATGCCAGACAAAGCACCACAAACATTGTATTACGCTTAAAAAATATAGTGTAATACGCGAAAAAGGCAGCTGGTTTTCATGATTGCAGACATTGGGCAGTTTGTTCTTATTTTGGTTATTTTTATTGTTTTGATTCAATTTATTGTCGTGCATTATCGGGGCATGGCGGCCGATGGCAAGATGGACAGCGACGGTATATTCCGAGCTGAGCACCTGCTGGCTAGACACGATGAAAAATATGAACTGCCGGAAGCAAGAAAAACTCTGCATCCGGCGGGAGGCAAGGACTAAAAAACCCATGGATATGCTTTCGGTACAATCACTGGTTTGCCGGCGTAACGGCAAAACCATTTTCCGCGATGTCAGCTTCTCCCTGAAGGGGGGGGATATGCTGATAATAACGGGAACCAATGGCAGCGGCAAAACCAGCTTGCTTCGCCAGCTGGCCGGGCTATTGCCGGTTTCCGCCGGAACCATTGCATGGGAAGGCCGGCCCATTAACGACGATATGTCGGCCTATCGGCAATGCCTGCAATTCGTTGGCCATCTTGAAGCGGTAAAAGCCGAGCTGACCGTGCGTGAAACCCTGAATTACTGGCGCCTGTTGCATGGACAGGAAAAACCCGGCGACCTGACCGGTTGCTTGTCAGTCTTTGATTTGGAAGGATTGATAGACCAGCCGGTGCGCCGCTTGTCGGCGGGACAAAAACGCCGACTGGGACTTTCGCGCCTGCTGCTGAACCCGGTGCCACTGTGGCTGCTGGACGAGCCGGGAACTTCGCTCGACAAGGACAGTGCCGTCAAGCTGGTCGATGCGGTAAACCGGCACTGCGCCAATGGCGGCATGGTGGTGGTGGTCACGCATCACGATATCGGGCTTAAGCCAACGCAAAATTTTCAGCTGACGCGAAAGGCCAGCGTATGAAACTTTTCCTTCGCCTGCTTGCCAATGATCTGCGCCTGCTCGCTCGCCATAAAAGCGAATGGGCGACGTTGATGCTGTTTTTTGTTACCGTGATCGTGTTGTTGCCCTTTGCCCTCGGGCCGGAACCGGAGCTGCTCAGCCGCCTTGCGCCGGGACTTATCTGGATTGCCGTATTGCTCATGAGCCTGCTCGCGCTGGATCGGTTGTTTTTGCAGGATGCCCGTGATGGCACACTCGATCTGATACGGCTTTCACCCTTACCGTTGCCGCTGCTCGTATTCAGTAAAGTCATGGCGCAGATTATCGGGATGCTGGCGGGCCTGATGTTAATGCTGCCACTGGCGGGCCTGTTGCTCGGTATGGAAATCAGACAGCTATGCGTCCTGGCAGCCAGCCTGTTGCTGGGTGTGCCCTCGCTGGTGCTTGTAGGCGGCATCGTGGCAGCGGTAACCGTGGCCGTGCAGCGCGGCACCGCATTGCTTACTTTGCTTCTGACACCTTTTTACATACCTATTCTTATCTTTGCCGTGGCAGCGACAGACGCCTCAGCCATGGGTGGTTCCATACGTCCCCAGTTGCTGCTGGAAGCGGCCATTTTATGTTTTCTGCTACCGCTGGCGCCGTTGGTTACGGCAGCGGCATTAAAACAGTCCGACTAAGGAGATTGTCATGGGCTTTACTACCCGATTTTCCAACCCTCACCAGTTCCAGAAACTGGCCAATATTATGTATCCATGGATTATGGCGGGTGCAGCATTGTCATTTGCCATCGGCCTGTGGCTGGCACTGGTGCAGTCGCCACCGGATTACCAGCAGGGTGAACTCGTCCGCATCATGTATGTGCATGTGCCGGCAGCATGGACCAGCCTCCAGCTTTACACTATCATGGCGGTTGCCTCGGCAATTGGTTTGGTTTTTCGCCACACCCTGACCGATGTATTTTGCATCGCGGCCGCGCCGGTAGGCGCTGGCCTGACGGCGCTCTGCCTGATTACCGGCAGCATCTGGGGACAGCCAACATGGGGAACATGGTGGGTGTGGGATGCGCGCTTGACCAGCATGCTGATTCTGTTCCTGCTCTATCTGGGTTATATCGCCCTGCGTCATTCCTTCGAGGATCATGAGCGCGGAGGCAAGGCAGGCGCACTATTGCTTATTGTCGGTGGCGTCAACATCCCCATTATCAAGTTTTCCGTCAACTGGTGGCATACCTTGCACCAGCCCGCCAGCGTGATGAAACTGTCCGGCCCCAGCGTGCATTCTTCTATACTGATGCCTCTGCTGGTGATGGGGCTGGCGTTTAACCTGCTCATGTTCGGCTTGATTCTGCTTCGGATGCGGACGGTACTGGCCGAACGCCGGATGGAAGCCATAGCGCAACGCATGAGTGATGAGGAGGCTTCACTGACGGATCGCTCATCGCCGCCTGAATCGGCATTTTCCTAAGTGGTAATGGTAGCGTACTATCGCTTGATGTGGCGCGCTTGTTTGCTATAGACTGTTCAATATAAATCTGATTCCTGCGTTTTTCATGTCCTCTGCCCTTCTGACTTGTCGAAATTGCAGTGCTGCGCTACGAAATATGGTGTTGGATTTAGGCGTTATGCCGCTGGCTAACAGTTATATCAAAACAGAAAATTCCCATAAATTTGAAACGGCTTACCCACTGCAGGTCTACATATGTGACCGCTGTTGGTTGATGCAAACTCTGAATCAGGCGATTATTACACCGGAATATATTTTTTCTAACTATGCCTATTATTCATCATTTTCAAAAACATGGCGTTCGCATTGTGCTGCTTATGCGCAGAAAATAATAACGCGGCTTGCCCTGAATAATAAAAGCCAGGTGGTTGAGGTGGGCAGTAATGACGGGGCTTTGCTCGAATCATTTAAAGAGGCCTCTATTCCGGTGATAGGGGTGGACCCCGCCGAGAATATTGTTACATACGCTAACCAGAAAGGTCTTCTATCTATAGCATTGTTTTTTGGCGAAAAAACAGCAGTGAAATTAAAAGACCAAGGATTTGCAGCCGATCTTATAGTGGCTAACAATGTGCTTGCGCATGTTCCGGACCTTCATGATTTTATCGCAGGTTTTGCTACGCTGCTTAAACCCACCGGTACGATCACGTTCGAATTTCCTTCGCTGCAGGAAATGCTTCGTCACACGCAATTTGACACTGTTTATCACGAGCATTTTTCCTATCTTTCACTCACCGCACTCATCCCCTTATTTGAACGCCACAACCTGCGCGTGGTGGATGTGGAGTACTTGCCGACGCATGGGGGCTCCCTCAGAATATTCGTCATGCACGCGGATGCAAAAGTCCCCATGAGCATTGCTTTACAAAAGGCGCTACGCCAAGAGGAAATATTCGGTTTAAAAAACATCGAAACCTATAACAGGTTCAGCCAGCAGGTGAACACCGTAAAAGCACAATTGCTGGAGGCCTTGCGGCAGTTACGCTCTGAGGGTAAGCGTATTGCCGCGTACGGCGCGCCTGCCAAAGGCAATACGCTACTGAATGCCTGTGGCATTGGGACAGATCTGGTAGCCTATACCGTTGATCGCAATCCGGAAAAACAAGGCTGTCTACTCCCTGGCAGCCACCTGCCGGTGTATACGCCTGAATTCTTATTTCAAGACAAGCCTGACGTAGTATTGATCTTGCCTTGGAACATCGCCGATGAAATTATTCAGCAGATGGCAGAGGTGCGCCAGTGGGGCGGAAAATTCCTGATATGCATTCCTACCGTACGTTTTTTATAGCTGCCAATCCGGAAACCCGGCATCCCGTTCCGATACAATCTTTACTTCGTCTGGCCAATTAATGCTGAGCGCCTTGTCATTCCAGCGGATACCGGCCTCTGCTTCCGGGGTGTAAGGTTTATTAATAAGATAATGTATTTCTGCATTATCGGTCAGCGTTAAAAAGCCATGCGCAAATCCTTCTGGCACATAGAGAAGTGATGGTGTTGTATCATCCAATTCCAGGGCGATATGCTGTAAGTATGTTTTGGAGTCACGGCGTATATCCACCACAATGTCGCAAATCTTGCCCCTCATGCAATGGATAAGCTTGACCTCTTCATACGGCGTGTTCTGGTAATGCAGCCCGCGCAACGTGCCTTTATGTGTGTTAGTGGAAAAATTATGCTGTACAAAATCTGTTTCCAGCCCATGCGCTGCAAAGGTTTCCTTGCAAAAAATACGTGTGAAACTTCCCCGTTTATCCTGTGTGGGGTTAAGCCATATTCGCCATGCCCCATTCAGAGCCAGTGCTTCAAATCGCATAAATATTTTTACTTTCAGTACTATGAAACACAATATATACATGATCTGCCTCTCTTAAAGAGATTTATGCATGCAAAAAATAATTGACTGAGGTGGGATCAATTGGACCTTCACGTACGCTCGGATAGACAATGCAATCAGCGGAACCAAATCGGACAAAACCCAGAATTCTGATCACTGGCGCATCCGGGTTCGTTGGCAGGCAAACCCTGGCTCCACTTCAGATGCTTGGCTTCGATGTACATGCCCTCAGCCGTGGTAGCTTTGTAGAAGGAATAGACGTCACATGGCATGCATGCAATTTATTCGATTACATAAAAGTAAAAGAGTTATGCGCATCGCTTAAGCCAACCCATCTGCTGCACTGTGCATGGGTTACAGAACATAGAAAATTTTGGGATTCTCCCGAAAACGAGCTTTGGCTTAAGGCCAGCATCAATCTTTTTGAAACCTTCGCCCAAGCGGGAGGTTGTCATATCATTGGCATTGGCAGCTGCGCAGAATATAGTTGGAATCGTCATGATTCCATTCCCTGGAAAGAAACCGATGTTTGTCTTCCGCATTTTCCTTACGGGCAGGCCAAGCTTTCTCTTGCCTTATGGCTAAAAGAATTTGCCCCTTCGCAGGGCATTCGCTATGCATGGGCGCGGCTGTTTTTATTATTTGGCAAAGGCGAAAATCCTGACCGTATTCTCCCCTACCTTATTCTTTCTGCCCTTAAAAAGCGGAGGGCGCATTGCAGCTCAGGTACCGAAGTCAGGGACTTCCTTGATACGGAAACATGTGGCAAGGTGCTAGCTGAGATAGCGGCATCGGATATGGAAGGCGTCATCAATGTTGCCAGTGGCAAAGGTATAAGTATAAGAACGCTTAGCGAAACCATCGCGCGCCTTCTCAAGACTGATATGGATTGTGAATTCGGCATGCGCCCTGATACATCTGGATCTCCGGATTTTATGGTGGCGGATATTACAAAGTTACGGAACAACTGCCATTTGATCGATGATTTCGATAGTGAACAGGCTATTGATAGATTGCTGCCCTACTGGGGAAAGAAATAATATGGACAAGCGCGGACTGGATTTTATCGTTAGCTCCTACAGGGATAAATATTCCTACAACTTTAGTTGGCTGTCGCGGCCAATTATTCAATATCCACAAGATATCGTTGCGATGCAGGAACTGATCTGGAAGGTAAATCCCGATCTTATCATTGAAACCGGTATTGCCCATGGGGGATCGCTCATGCTAAGCGCATCCATGCTGGCATTGCTGGAATACTGCGAAGCGGCAAAAACAGGAAAAACCATCAACCCGCAAGAGGTTCATCGCCGCGTGTTAGGTGTTGACATCGATATTCGCTCTCATAACCGTACTGCTATTGAGGCGCATCCGCTGTCATCGCGTATTGATATGATAGAAGGCTCCTCTATCGCGCCAGATATAATCGCGCAGGTTTATGAACTCGCCAAAAATTACAAAAATATTCTTGTCTGTCTCGATTCCAATCACACACATGATCATGTTCTATCGGAACTCGAAGCTTATGCCCCACTAACCAGTCAGGATAGTTACTGCGTGGTATTTGATACCATCATCGAAGATATGCCCAATGAGATGTTTCCTGATCGCCCATGGGGAAGGGGCAACAATCCTAAAACAGCTGTACGGGAGTATCTGCGCCGTCTGAACGATGAGAGCCGGGTGGCTGCAGATGGGGATTTACTGGCTTTTACCATTGACAAAGCCATAGAGAACAAGCTTCTCATTACCGCCGCATCGGATGGATATTTAAAGCGTACAGCCCGCCAGAAAATTCCATGAACCAAACTGTCACACTACTTCTTCCGAACTATAATGGTGCGCGATTCCTGCGGGAATCAATACCGGCGCTGCTACGACAGACGTATCAGCATTTTCAGCTCATCGTGGTGGATAATTGCTCGACCGATGAATCCGCTGCTGTTGTGAGCGGTTTTGCCGATAACCGGATAAGTTTTGTGCCACATCTGGAACATGTCCCAGTTGCTGGTAGTTTTAAGCGGGCACAGGAACTTGTCGATACGCCGTTCTACGCACTCTGCGCTGTGGATGAAGTATATGAGCCAGAATGGCTGGGGACGATGATTGGATTATTGGAGCGCCAACCCGATGCTTTTTTTGCCTGTTGCAAGATTGATTCCGCAGACATTGATGGTCACGTTTATTTGGCTCCGTATGAACGATACAAGGACAGCTTCTGGCCACAGGCGGAACCCGCACTGTTTGCGCGTGACAAATATGTAGCAGGATTTTCCAAGGGCTGCTTCCTGATTATAACAAGCGGTGTATTTCGTGCCAGTGCCCTCGAAAAAATTGGCCTGCTCGATGAGGAGCTTGCGTTTGCTGCCGATTGGCAATATTTAATAAGGGGTTTGCTGGCTGGGTTTACTATCATTGGTACGCATCGCCGTCTGGTCCACTACCGCCGACACCCCAATATGACGACCAATAGCCTGAATGCGGACCTCAGCCGTTTTCACAGTGAATTAGCAATGATCGATTGGATGACTAAAGCGGCTTTTGAACAGGGGGTAATCAACAGTCGTCAACCAGATTATCGTATCGTACGGAACACATTGCTCCATGAATTGGCCATTTACCTGACGGTACGAAAATATGCATATGCCGATAAACTGCTGACATTCGGTATAGAAAAAATTCCCCGTTTTAAGGGAACATTTTTTCATTACATAGCGTGGGTGGCGTGCCGTTTGGGTAGAAACGGGGGGTTAGCACTCTTAATGGCAGAAGGAATTTATTTGCGATTGCGATTAGCAATTAGAGAGAAGTTGCTCCCATAGAAAAGGTCATTTTATTTGTATTATGGAATAGCCAGCAACATCAGGCAGGCAACCGCCCATATCATATTTCACCCCTCCCAACTGCCGCTGTTGGGTAACATTCCCAGCTACGCTATATACATGCCGATCAGGGTAATATGCCATGAGTCGCTGGTTTTTATCGGGTATATTCAGAGCAAAAATGACCGGAGATTTATCGTTAGTGGGCATAGCAGTTATCACATAACGTAATTGGTTATAATCCTGAATAAATACAAGGGCGGGTGTCGTTATCTCGGCCATTATTTTGTTATAGTAATCCGCATTGCCTTCCCAATAATGGTGCCCATATACACGGTAAATTTCGCCCGTGCGCCCGTAAAATCCTGCTATCGTAAAGCTAAGACACGTTAGAATTAATGTTCCACTCCACGTATATAAGCTCACAGCGGGAAAAAAATACCGTTGCGCCATCGCTGGAATTCGTTGCAATGCCAGTGCTGACAGGACGATGACCATTCCAGATACTTCGTATAGATATCGCGCACTAAAAATATTCAACCCGTTAATAGCGATCAAGGTAAGTCCAAAAAAATTTGCCAGGACTGTGCCTAGCAATATCGAAGAATAAGATGCTTTTTCCTGCATCAGTAAAAGGACTGCTATCAACGCAAATGAAGGAATAGGCCAGCAAAAAAACTCTACATTCAGTATGCCTATCTGGATGGCTGCCCGTGTAAAATCCTCTACTGGGAAAATATGCCATTTGCTGCCTGGCCTAAGCCATGTATACAGCACTGAATTGTTAATCGGCCCATAGCCGCTTGTAAATGGATTACCCGTCATAAACCAGTTGTGATAGAGGAACACACAGAAGAAGGGCAGGGCACTGACAGCAATCAAAAGATTGAGCCATGCATACTGGCGGAAACGTGAAAAGCACATCCATAACGCATGAAATACGTAGAAAATCGCGAGTATCATAACGCATTGGGGACGGGTAAGGCCAAGATATCCTAGAGCTAACCCCGCAAACACGGCATCCTGCCAGCGGCGGTATTTAAGCATGCGGATATAAAACAGCACGAAAAGCGTTAGCATCAGTAACGCAGTTGCATGGCTCATATATTCCGAAGACATAAACACCACAAAGGGTGATACAATCGCAAGAAACATGGAGATATAACCCGTGACGCGGTTACCAATTTCGCGGCCAAGGAAATATATGGCAACAATAAAAAGCGATCCCATCAGCGGATTAATGATCCATGGCAGACCTATAAGCAGTCCTAGTGCCAACATAAAAGCATGGCCGGGTGGATATACAGAGTAATAATTATTCGTACCGGCGAACCACTCGATGGGAAAAAAATACTGCAACGGGTGTTTAGGTGCAGCAAGATGGCCCGATGCAAAGATTTTAGCCTGGACATAATGTGCCTGAGAATCGGCAATATGGGGCAAATGGCCGAAAAGTGTGCCGGAAAGATTGCAGGTCATCAGGAAAAACAACAGGGCCAATACGAATATCAACCAACCATCAGGCAGCACAGCAACCATCTTACTTGCTGTTTTACCAATATATTGTATTGGCTGCCGTATACATTTAAACTGCAGAAAAACAACAGCTATACCAATAGCTGCAAATAAATTTTCCATTCGCCCGGACAATAATTTCCATGCCATTACATCCATGACGTTGGCTGGCAGGAACAAAACAAGGCAAACTATAATCAGAAAACCAATGTGGTAGATTTTCTGCGTAATCATTCTCATTATATTTATACATTGATTCCTTTTTGTCGGACACCAAGATAACAAATTTCGCCTAAGCGCTTTTACAAGGTCTCTCGTAATCATTGAATTTTACCTTTGTGCGCCAAATGCGTACTGCACCATAATTAAAGGTTGAAATTTTTATTATACAGTACGCTGTTCATTCTTCGTCTGTTTCGCGCTTATGCCCATCCAAATGGCGTGACATACGTTCGGCCTCTTGTTTCTCTTGCTGCTTTTCGGCCTTTGTTCGCCCATGGATACGGCGATTTTCTGCTGCCTTTTTGTCTTTTTCCGTACGTGCCTTGGCTTTGCGTTTTTGCCGTAGATTAATCACTTCAGTCATGATGCGTACCCCCTTTCAGACATTCTGTAGCGAACCTGCCTTCGTGTCAAATTCCCTGATAAACAAGAAATTTGTCGCTTTTACATTGGATCAGCGATAAGCGGCCATGAATATCGTAGTAATAATAGAAGCTTAACCGCATAATCCCGTAATACAATGATATTCCAAAAATTGGTTAAAGAATGCCTATGACAATCCTAAAATTAACGATATTATTACTAAAAGTTAATCTTATCTGTTTGCGCTTAGATATATTAAGCTGGCGTCAGAAAATTTTTTTGGAAATAAGCGCGTATCGATTTTGTTCTGAGAAAGAGTTGTTATAATGGCTGATACTGCAAATTCTCCAGCGCTTCCGAAGCAAGGCACTATTGTAGATGAAGAATGTTTTAAAAAGGTTTTCATCCGCTCCGGCGCCACGGAGGGAAATTGGTATAAAGTCAAAGCCTATCCTATTCCCGCATGGGATGATCTCCTGGGGTTAAAAAAACTGGTTAGAAACTTTGAGTGGCGATTAATCAAGGCTACTCAGCATGGCTTTGAGTTTCCGCATTACTCGGACCGCACCGATGCTAAGGAAGATAGTAGGATCGAAAAAATAAGAGATCGGATAAAAAACCTTCAGGCTATAACTGGCTTTTCAGATACCTCCGGTGCAGACCAGATGCTGGTCAATGCTGAATTGGAAGCGACACAGGGATTGCTTGCAATGGCCATCTATAAAAGGGTGATAAGCGGCATTCTCAGATATTTCGATGAAAGAATCAGTGGAAAAACCAATGACGATATTGACCGGAAACAATTACTCGACCGGCTCAATAACGATTATATGGAAGCAAGCAGTTTATTTAAGACGGTAAGGAGACAAGGGGGATATACGGATAACCCCCGGGATGATGTGCTGGGAGAAATGATAGGGGAGCCGTTAAAGGCATTATCCGCGGCATTACATCATGATCCCAAGAAGCCTGATGGCGGAAAAGAAGAGACGGAGCACGCACTGCATTATTTTTATGATAATCGATACCGGAAAATTGCTGGCGTCCTGGCGAATATAGGTGCGTTGGAGAATGCTGCAAAAAAGCTTGCTCCTGCTTCTCCGTTTCTTACTCATTTGATAACGGAATTCGCGGCGGTGGCAAAGCAAAGAGCGCAGCTCATGAGAAGCGACCCTGATTACGATAACACCGTTTGCGCCTTCAAAGGGTGCATAAATATCTTTAATGAGTTAAAGGAAGAGCAGTTGATGGGGCAAAAGGACAAACCCTTTGCCGCGCGTGTGACTGATAATGTGGACGGCAGAAAAACTCTCGAACTCTTAAAGGATTTCATTGCGCTGGTGTATGACCTTGCCCATGTAAGAACGCCGAGGGCTGGAAGCACCGCTGAATATGTTCGTAATGTGGAGGCATTTATCGCCCAGGGAAAAGCAGGCCAAGCTTCCAGTTTATGATCCACCTTTCTGTTATTGGTATTGAGATACAGTAGCATGTTGGCACAAAATAATTCTGGCTTATGCATCCAACCCTGATTGGATATATTTATATCCCCCATCCTATCTCCTGATTGGTTATCCTTGCCCCTGAGAATTACCCGACTTGCTATCTGCGGATTACCGACCTATATGGATAGTGTAATCTCTTGGGGATATCATATGATAAGTCGCAATCGCGCTTTTTTATTTTTTCTTATTATTTTCCTTACTATTGTGGCTCCCCCCGATAGCGCAGAAGCGCGTGTTGGAGGTGGCGGAAGTGTCGGTAGCAGAGGTACGCATACTTATCAGTCCGTTCCTAACACCAATGCGAGTAGTATCAATCGTAGCGCCACTGCATCGCCAAGTACTGCACCGGCAGGTCCTGCCAGCAACGCTGCTTTACCCCCCGGTACTGGAGGCGGCTCTTTCATGCGCGGATTGGCTGGCGGCATCATTGGGGCCAGCTTGGCAAGCATGCTCTTCGGGGGCGGCGGTGGAATGGGTGGCGGCGGACTACTACATCTCCTGATCATTGGCGGAATCATTTACTTTATTTATAGCCGTTTCAAAGGGCGTGGTTTTTCATCCAGCCTATCGGGGATGTCTCCAATCTCTAACACGGTACCATTTGCTAGTACTATGCCGTCCACATCCCATCCCCTAAGTATTACAGATGGAGATAAAACGGCCTATGAGCAATTACTGACCAATATTCAGCACGCATGGAGCGAAGGCGATATCACCAAATTGCGGCAGTATGTAACCCCGGAGATGTTGCAATATTTTAGTGAAGAACTCTCATCGAATGCCAGCCGAGGCTTAGCGAATAAGGTGGAGCAGGTCCAGTTGCAGGATGCGGATATTGCAGAGTCATGGCAAGAGTATGGCATTGATTACGCCACTGCGCGCATGCGCTGGACTGCGCTCGATTATATGGTGCGGCTGGACAAGCAAGCAACAGAGTCTGATTATATTGAATCAGGCAGCAAAACCCAGCCGGAATCCGCTGAAGAAGTATGGACATTCATCCGCGCATCTGGCGGCCATTGGTTGTTATCTGCTATTCAGCAAATGACATAGTCAAGCCACCCAAAATACTAAGAAGCTATTTGTATGGGTGCGGATCCAGTATTAAGTGCAAACCCATTGCTTGAGCGCTGCAGTTAATAGAATTAATCTATTGTAATTTAAGTGGATTTAGCAATTTCCAGCGTGGACCCAACTGTGTTGCAGGGGCATTAAGATCTATTGTTATTATAGTTCAATAGATTATTATTGCCGCCCCGACTATTTTTTTAATATTGTAACCAAAATTTCATAAATTATTGCAAATTCCTGTGTTAACCTTTGGCCAGGAAGGGAAGTTTATTCATGGCAGCAGAGCAGAACCCAAAAGCAGATAGCAGCAAAGACGGTACCGAAGCAAAACTTGGGGATGCCGTTACCATCGAGTTTAAAGGCATGATCAATGGCGTCGCTTTTAATGGCGGCACTGCCAGCGATTTTAGCCTTGGGTTGGGAAGCGGGCAATTTATTCCGGGATTTGAGGAACAATTGGTTGGCGCAAAAGCAGGTGACGAAAAGATTGTGAAAGTTACATTCCCCCAGGATTATCCAAGTGGGGAACTCGCGGGTAAAGAAGCAAGCTTTACTGTAAAGGTAAAAGCTATTCAAAAAAAAGAAACACCGGAAATTAGCAATAACCCTGCCCAGGCAAAGGAATATGAGGGGCTGTTAAAATCACGCCAGGAATTGGAGGCAAAAACACAAGTAATTTCTAAGCAGATTGAGCAGATAGTAACAACTCAGCTTATTCCTGCCGAAAAAGCGCTTGCTCGCCATAATCAGATATACACGGCATCCTTAGGTATTGGGGGCATAGCTGCAGGGACTTTGGCGGCCTATTTAACGAAAGGAATGTCATTGCTTCCTCAAATAGCTGTTGTTGGAGTGAGTGCCGTAGTTGGGCTAATTACTTCACGTTTGCCTTTGAAAGGCGTAGCAAAACAGGTGGAAGAAGAAACCAAGAAAGTTGCTAACATACAAGCACAGGCGCAAGCTCTTTCGTTCCAGATTCAGAATGAAAGGGAATTGTATGAGAATCGCGCTAAAAGCTATATCGAAAAAATGACGCTTGATTCAGCCAATGTGAGTAATGAACCGGCAGAAAGCTTTGCACAAAAAGTAACAAAGCCCCCCAGCATTTCAGAAATGGCTGCACCGGAAAATGCTCCCACCCCCACTTCTCATGCTGCTGCTGTTCAAGCTGCTGCCAACTCTGCAGATGCTGGCAAGGTAAGATAGTAAATGGAACGCATGCAGTAAGAGGCCAATATATCCAATTTTATCTTTCAGCGGAATCACAAGGACTCATGCTTTGTGGATAATATCCGGCGTTGCCAGCGCAGGATGCCGACCAATACCCCGGCAATTCGATATGCAGGCAGCCCGCCACCATCGGTCAGAAACACGCCTGTAACGCCGGATAGCGGTGACGCGGTCGCGCCAGTTGCCTATGCCCGTCTACAGGTTGCTATCAAGGTATAAGATATGGCGGGGCCATCGCGTTGTGATCTTCCCCCCAAAATTAACAAGAAAAAAACCGTCGGAAATGATCTTGAAAATCAGTTTCTATATACGGTAGATCATATTTATTTATGATTAGAAAGGTTGCACATGGAATCAGAGTTTATATCCTGGCAGGTATAAAATTTAAATACTCCTTTATCTGGACTACAAACCATTAAACCACTAGGCAAAGCTGAGCCGTATAAGGTTGGTTCACACGCATTAGGATTGGCATGATTTCCTAAGCTATTTTCTAGAAATGATATTTTGTTGGAATATGCAGAAATAAAGCCAGATGGAGGATTTTCGTAATATATTCGCCCACCCAAAATAACCATTTGTTGGGAATATGGTTGGTGATTCTGGAAGACAGTATGTAGGTCTATGGCTTTGTTTATACTCCCACTCATTTCAGGTGCCGGGTAACAGCTATTGATGTGTCCCTGCACCCACCTTCCAAAATCTAATAAACATGGTGATATGCCGATGAATAGTAGTATGTGTACCAAACGAACATTAATTCGACAACGACCAGTCTCATAAAGCCAGATAATTCCATACGCAGCACTAAGTGGGAAAAATAGATTACTTCCCCGCCAGAACCAGTCATACCACTTAGCTGAAGTAAAGGTAGCCCCCAGAACGGCTATCACTGCCATACCGGCAATTGCTGCAAGCAACCAGTTTCGCTCACGAAAGGCTACGATACCATATATTGGAATGAATAGTGCTCCGATAAATAACAGCGGCCCAAGTTCAATAAAAAGTATATATATATTTTCTGACCATGCTGCCGGAGTTATAGAAAGAAAATCGCGAGTAAACCAGGCTCTCGGGAAAGTAAATTCAACGAAGTTGTCACGACCTATGAAGGTAAATACTTGTGGTATCAAAATTACGAATATAATAGGGCAACAACTCAACATATGTCGCAAAAATGTGGATATATATTTTCGGGAGTATATCGTCGCAGCGATTCCACATAATACAAGCAACCCTAATAACCAGATTCCGGTGATAGTAGAGAAAGTAAGGGAAAAACATACCAACGTAGAAGCAGCATAAAGCCAATGTTTATGCTGTTTCCTGCAATATTGCGTAAGAGCGATTAGAGTACCTAAAACAAAAGCAAGCCCCAGCAAATAATGATACGTCCAATACAAATAAAATATCATTGTAGTGAATTGGTAATGGTGCCAAAACTCCGGATGGACTCTATACTTAATCCCAAACAGTGAAGTGATAGTTGTACTCAGGCCATAAAACGTGATTACCAATAGGGGGACTAGGCCAGTTATATTGGAAATTTTTGGAAAAGCCGCACGCGTAATCATGACGAAAGTACAGTAGAAGAACGCAATAGATGTTAGATTTATCACTAATATTGGTATTGATGGCCACAAGTATCCACCAATGCTGGAATATAAAAAGGCAGATATCTCAAATAAATAATACCCATAGCTGATCGGCCAAGAAAGGTTTACTGGGAGAGCTGGTTTAAGATAATTGGCAGCAAAACCCACTGTAAGCATTACGCTACGTATTTCATCAGGATTATTTACACCTCCCTGCAAATAGCACCATTTGCCAGAGATAGTGATCAATAGCATAAGAATGGTGAATAATAATGCTTGGGCCTCATGCTGCCACACTGCATAAAAAATTGCGCACAGCTGAGCATAACGCTTAATTGTATAGCAGGCCAATATAATGCCTAGGATTATCACCGTTCCTGGTACCCTAAAAATACCAATAAATCCTGCTAATGATATGATTGGACCACTTAAACCAAAGCTAATTAACCACCTTAACCACTCTGGTATAGGGGAGGCAGGAAAAACCCTGCGCAGGGTATTGCCAATAGATAATATTAGCCCCAGAAGGACCATAATATTATAGGCAAAAATCAATGTGGATACAAACATGCTACTCAAATATCTTAGATTTTTATAAACGAAATATAATTTATATATGTGGCAAAATAGACAGGTTTGGCATATTTTTTCGGCACTGGTTTTTTATATTGTTTATCAAGAAATACTATATTCCGTGCTAACGTCCGAGACTTCAATATTGCAGCCTAGAATGAATCTGGTCCCAGATATGTTTTTTGCAATAACCGATTTAGGGTGATGACTGGTGATCTCAAATATCCGCCATAGATATTCGCCAATAATACTCAGCATCGTAACGATTATAGCGGTGGAGAAACTGATTAGCACGGCCAAGGTGATAAAACCCGGCACCTCAATGCCGTTCAGTAGCGCATAAGTTACTAATTTTATCCCATAAATCAGGCTCACGAGCGATACGCCTAGTCCTATACCGGATACAAGGCGCAATGGCGTTACGCTGAAGCCGGTGATGGTATCGATAAAATAAAAGAACTTTTTTTTGAATGTCCATCGTGATTTGCCGTACTTACGCTCTGCCCGGTCGTAAGGAAGAAATTTAGTTTCAAAACCCAGCCAAAATAGATAGAGTGAATAATTGATTCTTCCCGCCAGCCCTTTCACATAAGGTAACAATGATTTGTCCATCAGAATCATATCAGTGCCACCCTGCGGGAATCCTTTGACAACCAGTGCGTCCAGTACTTTATAATACAATTTAGCCAGTAATTTGGTCAGAAATGGGTCTTTTCGCGAACGGCGATGGGAAAATACCAATTTATGCCCTTGCTCCCAGGCATCAAGCATGGGAAGAATCTGTTCAGGCGGCTCCTGCAGATCGGCAGCTACCACCGCGATACAATCACCGGTTGCGTAAGGGAATCCACTCCAACTTGAGGCAGTGCCGCCAAAATTCCTGGTTAAGCGGACAAGTTTTGTTTCGGGGCGCTGTTTTTTGATTGCAAGCAGCACCTCAAAGGAATTATCACCCGATCCGTCATCAACAAAAATAAGTTCCAGCGCCACGCTGCGGGCCTGAAGCTTCAGCTCAAGAAGCTGGAACCGCTCAAACAATTCCCACAGCGATTCCGCATTATAATAGACCGGAATGATAATGGAGATGGTTTTCTTGGAAAGAGTCATATACTAGCTTACGATGACAAATGTCGTTTAATAACAGTAATTACATGTTCTGTCTCTTCTTTAGTCATTTCAGGAAAGCATGGGATAGTTAAAAGTTCTGGCAGTATTTGTTCCGTAGCAGGTAGCGACGCTTTCTCCCCTATATGCCGTATAACGGCCGGTTGCGCGTAGTCGGCAATGGGATAATGAATATCTGACGCAATTTTTTCCTGGCGCAGAAACTGCATAAGCCGGGTACGTTCACGGACACGAGTCACACATAAATGCGCTACAAAATGGTCATCTGTATCGATGCGCTGAAAGCGAATACCATCATGGTTTAAAGCTGTGCGATAATGATGAATAATCTGTCGCCGCTTGCGATTCCATTCATCGAGATGTGTCAGTAAACGTACCAGTACCGCGGCCTGCAACTCATCCATCCGGCTGTTACGGCCTATCTCTTCTGGCAAATAATATTTGTGTTTCCAGCCATACTGGCGCAAGCTGCGCAACCGTTCAGCCAGTGTATCGTCATTAGTGACGATACAGCCTGCATCGCCAAGCGTGCCCAGATTTTTGGTGGGATAGAAACTGAAGCAACCGAACATTCCCCAGCTACCGGCTTTTTTTCCGGCAATAGAAGCACCATGTGCCTGAGCGCAATCCTCAATGATAGTGATACCATGATTTGCCGCCGCTTGGCATAAGGCCGGCATATCTGCCATTAAACCGTACAGGTGCGTAACTATTACGGCTTTGGTGACTGGAGTAATTGCTTGGAGAAAAGTATGGGCAGTCATCAGGAACGTATGGGGATCGATATCTGCATATACAGGTAGAGCACCCGTATGAAGAATGGCATTGGTAGCGTAACCTCCCGCATTGGCAACGGTTACAATTTCATCGCCTGCTTTACAACCTGCTGCACGCAGGGCAAGCTCCAGCGCATCGGTTCCGTTTGCTACCCCCACGGCATGTTGCACGCCGCAATAGGCGGCAAAATCTGACTCAAAGCGCTCCACCCATGATCCGAGAATATATTGGCCGCTTGTGATCACACTTTCTACAGCCTCACGCAGATCCGTAATAACGGTATTTCCATGCCGCCGAAGATCGTTTAGTGGAATGGAAGCGTACTGCAAATACATTCCTTACATGTCATTAATCAAAGCTTCAAAGGCAGCGTAATTACGTATGTAATCGTCTTCGTCATACGCCCCTGAAGAAATCACCAAACAAATAGTGCCAATTTTTAATACTTTAATACTTACCCACGTCATCGAAGGAAAATATACTCCCTCATTGGGATGCGATAAAGTAAAATGCTGTTTCTTATGATTGCGCATAGTCGAAAGCTCAATGCTTCCGCTCAGGCAAATAATAAACTGATCCTGCTGCCGATGGGCATGCTGTCCACGGACGATGCCCTGCGGTAGATCGTAGAGATAAAATACCCTCTTCATCTCAAAAGGAATATGTTTATCGTATTCGGCAACACACAGCGTGCCGCGCTCCATATCTTTGATGCTGTATAGTGTGAGAAGAGCTACATCGTCCAGCATAAGGCTCCTCCCTTCCAGATTTTAATACATTATCGCTTCTATAGCATATATCCTTTGTTAGTTACAAAGCTCTTTATGCAATAGCCTGCTTCAATAGGACCTTATTGCCTGTTAAATAGCTTGATCCAACCAAAGCATTTTTCCTATTTCGTATCCATTTATTCAGACAATCTCCCTATTCGCTAAAAGGGTCCCCAAGCCCCATCTGTTGGTAGCTTGCCTGCACATAATCCGTCAGGCGCAAGTTCCAAAAACCATCAGTTCCGGCATTGGATCCCGGAGTATAATCTTTTTCGAGATAAAGAGGTCCTCGGACATGCTGATTGATTTCATCGATAGCAGCGGTTGCTGAACTTGGCGCATGAGCCACTAAATAGCGTAACGACATACGAAAATGCCCTTCTCTGACCGGAGGTGTGCCATGCAACATGCAAGAATGCCATATGCCGCCATATCCGGCCTTACCAGTCAATGTTTTCATCGGTGTGGTAAGGCTGTTACCTTTTAAATCCCGGTATATCCACTCATTGGATTCCGGAAGATAATTAACATCGTGCTGAAAGGGTGTGGCACCGAATAAATGACTTCCCGGTAAAAGCTGCAACGGGGCGTCATCCACCGTAACGTCATCAAGATAGACGTAGAATGTGAGGCAGCGGTGCTCTTTCTGGTCAGTGGGTAGCCGTACCCAATCCTGTATATCTTGATGCAAATCGACATCCAGATAATAGGTCATGGTACGATGAGGTGGATATACGAATGCGCCGAATGAGTTATTTACCTTGCCTTCTCTGCGCTTTCTCAGCCATATCGGTACACTTGACCATGGCAGTCTACAAACAAGGCGTTTACTCAGCACACGATAACCCTTGCCTAACAAATGCTCAAAAAAATTATTCAACTCCTTGTTCTTCTCAATAAAGGTCAGTTTTTCAGCAACCTCCTCTAACGCATTGTATCCAGGGCCGGGGCTGGTGCGCTTGTGTGATTTTGACGAAGCTTCCCACTCTTCTTCTGTTATGAATATGGACTGGTCAAATCTGCGGTTTTTCATTACGGCATCGAGCAATGCTCTGGTATCACCCGCATCAAAAAATTCTGGGAGCTCGTAATACCCATCTCGAATTAGCGCATTTGTTACATCCTGATATCGCATCAGATACATCCCATCCGGATCAAAACAAACCCTTTTTGCCAATAAAATAAAAGCGGGAATACCGCTGGTTAGCGTGCATTGCTCATAATCTATTAGCTTATTATAGAGTGATTTCATATAATTGATGCAAAATCAAGTAACTTCACCGTAACTTATGGTATGCATCCATCAGGACTTCGTAAAATAGAAGCCTTCCCTCTCCCGCAGATATGCCTATGGTAATGAGATTTTTAATACCCGCCTGATGAATGGAGTGACGAATTCTGGCACTCTCATCCATGAATGAACGCAGAAACATGTAATGATGGTTGTGTACATGCTTTATGGCGCTGAAAGTCGGGAGCGTACCTTCCGGAATGACGCCAAAAACACGTAATTCATCCATAGCTTGTTTTAAAATCATATGATCCGGCATCGGTTCATTCGGCCAATATTCCAAACATAGGGGGTATCCCTTAGCATTGTGTGCAGCATGACAGTAATTAGCATAATTGGTTACGCGAAAAGTTTTATATCTGACATCGAAACAATATAATTGATATAATGACCCCATGCGCGGAGGTTCTGCAAACCGGAGATGGAGATGGGCTGCTTTAGCCTGCTTTTGGTGGACAATCTTGTTAACTGAAGTTCCCAATAAACTTCCCAGACTTGCCATTCCTGCCGTCCAATAGCAGTATTCCACACCTTCAAGAATAATCGGTGCGGAACGCTCTGAGCAGACAGACATCGCAGATATACGATTATTTTGAATCGTAAGCTGTTCAACTTGAGCGTTGAAAATAAATTTTACATCTGATGTTATGAGGTGCCGTTCTAAAGCGTTTATTACGTGAATCATGCCGAATTGCTTTGGGTACCAACCGCATTGCGAAGTAGTGCGAATCGAAGGTAGTTGCATCTGGTCGGGGTATGCTATGCGCGCCCGCAGGTCCGGAGATTGCATAACATCCTGCATCGCGTTGGTGTTTTTTAGAATCACACGGTTCATAGCGGGCTGACGCGTAGCCCAGACGCTTACCTGATCGGCGGGAACACCGTATAATTTTTCGATGACTTCTTGCCAATACATAGCAGCAGGCTTGCCAAAGTGCTCCTCAAAATAACGTTTTGCATCGTCAGGTGTGGACGCGGATTTCACTCTGGCAGCTTCATACACGCCTTCGATGCATCGTCGCAATTCCTCTTCCGGCAATGTGCGTAAATCAAGATAAGGCGAATGGTATTGCAATATGCCATTCCAGAAAATTCCTGCGATATCTTTATGATTTCCTTCTAATATATGCCATTGATCGGACGGCAATAAAGAATGCAGAAACGTATCCACCTCTTCAATGCCGGTATCATAAAGGATGTGCATACCGTAATCAAAATAGCCACCTTCAGGATAATACATGCTGGTATATAAACCACCAGCATGGTCGGATTGCTCAATGATATAAATAGGTTTCCCCGGATGCCGCTTACGCAGTAACGCGGCAGTGACCATACCCATTATTCCGCCGCCAATGATTACTGTGGGAGATGTCATTTGGTTATAAGGTTCAGAAATGCATCTGCACGGTATCTATAAACAGCAATCGCATATATGGCACGACAGTAGTATGAGTGGCATTAACTACTCTCCATATCCAGTTCTGCGTAGCCAAAACCTGTTTCTCCATAATTATTTCCACTATAAAAAAGATATGTTTTTTTCTTATGTTTTATGAATGCGCAATAGCACTGCGATAGTGAATCCCAACCCTCAGGTGATACACTGATGCCAATTTCTTCATCTCTACGCTTCCAATATATTCCATCGGTCGATTCTGCGTATCCCAACTGATAGCCTTTTGAAAGGCTTCTGACTGAGTAATACATTTTATAGCCTTGCTCACTTTTAACAATGTAGGGTCTGCCAAAACCGTGTTCATCATTTTGTGGAGAAATGCAGAGTTTTCCTTCTTTTCCCCACGTAACCCCATCTGGCGATTCCAGATATTTTATAGAATACTCCGGCAGCATTTTACCATGGAGATTGATCCAGCTGCTGCCGGCTATATACCACATTTTCCACTGCTCATGGTCTTTGATAACATAATTTGCTACCCTGAAAAAGGATTCTGCATTGCTTCTATCAGTAATAGGTACCGTTTGGTAACGCTTGAATGAGTTGCCATTATCGGTACTGATTGCTAACCCGCAAAATATATAATAGGGGATTTTTACACCAAGCTGAAACCCACCATAGTATAAATATAATTTACCCTCGTATTTGACGATAGAAGCAGGAAGAACCCCATTATCATCAAATGCTCCTAGCATCCCAATATCCAATACTGGATTTACACTGATATTTACAATGTTTTTAGGATTATCCGCTTCAACATCGACATAGCCGATACGGCTTATATTTTCTCTGTCACGAAACGCGCAAAAAATACGCAACACTGTATCGCTGAAGTGATAAGGAGTTGGCACAGCAGCATGGGAGTATGCCCATTCGCTTGTTTGATTGGCGCAATAAATGAGTCCCTTTTTAATCCATTTCATCTTAAAAAATATCCATTTTTAAAACTTAACTTTAGTTAATGTAAATTAATAAACAACACTATTTGTCCATTTCATTTAACAGCCGTTTTTTTTCGCTGTATACAGTCGTCTTAGGTGATGGAGCGCAACTCATTCAAGATACGTTTTTGCAATAACCGATTTAGGATAGTGGCTTATAATCTCAAATATGCGCCATAGATATTCACCTATTATGCTAAGCATCAACACTATAATACCAGTGGAAAAATTGATGAGCACGGCTATAGTAACAAAGCCTGGTACTTCAATACCATTGATCAGCGCAGAAATAATTAGTTTTGTGCCATAGGCCAGACTCAACAGCGACATACTTAACCCAATGCCTGATATGAGGCGCAACGGTGTAGCGCTGAAACCGGTGATCGTATCCAGAAAATAGAAAAATTTCTTTTTGAATGTCCAGCGCGATTTCCCATGCTTTCGCTCTTGACGGTCATAGGGTAGAAGCTTTGCTTCAAATCCCAACAAGTATAAATACATGGCACAATGTACTCCACGCCCCAGCTGCCGCATATAAGGAAGCAAGGATTTGTCCATGAGGGCAATGCCTGCGCCTCCTTTGGGGAAGTCTTTGACCACCATTACGTTCAGCAATTTATAATAAAATGCGGATAATATTTTGGTCAAGAGCGGGTCATTTCGTGAACGAAGAGTCGAAAATACAACCTTATAACCTTGCTCCCATGCATCAAGCATCGGCACAATCTGCTCGGGAGGGTCCTGTAAATCTGCAGCCAGCACTACGATGCAATCCCCGCTAACATAAGAAAATCCTGTCCAACTGCTGGCTACAGTACCAAAATTTCGTGTCAGTTTGATAAGTTTGGTTTTTGGGCGTTGATGTTTTATGGCAAGCAATACTTCAAATGAATTATCCCCTGATCCGTCATCGACAAAAACAAGTTCCATCCCTATGTCCCGAGCGATAAGCGACTGCTCAATTGTATGTAACCGCTCATACAACTCCCACAAAGATTCCGCGTTATAATAAACCGGTACGATAACAGAGAGGGTTTTTGGCGGAGTCATGCCTACTCGATGATAATATACGATCTATCGGGAATAAACTTAGATCGCTTAATCGTAAATTTATCTGTTCCGAATATTTCTCTAAAGGCTATCGTTTCACCGGGGTATTCAGCGCTATTTAATTCATCAAAAGCAATAACGCTACCTTTAACAAGCCTTGATTTTATCGCTTCCAGGCACCTTTTCGTACG
>Ga0207080_1024_pt1 | contig 41155 bp, 42 predicted proteins | sample Alteio_BWMinHeat_58_FD_153532 | JGI IMG/M metagenome (GOLD analysis project Ga0207080, IMG submission 153532) | Enriched cells from forest soil in Barre Woods Harvard Forest LTER site, Petersham, Massachusetts, United States -... | ecosystem: Environmental > Terrestrial > Soil > Temperate forest >...
ATTCAATTTTTGAACTTTCGACAACAGGAAATCAAAAATAATAGCGAGCAAAGCCGCGGGAATAGCTCCCGCAAGTATCATATTAGTATTGTTTAGCGAGATACCGCCAAAAATAAATTCGCCCAATCCGCCCGCTGCGATGTAAGAAGCCAGGGTAGCCACACCGACATTTATCACGGTAGCCGTACGTATTCCCGCAAGGATAACAGGCATGGCTAAAGGCAATTCGACTTTGGATAGTATCTGCCACTTGCTCATACCCATAGCTAAGGCAGCTTCTTTTACCGAGGCATCGACACCTTCAATGCCGGTATAAGTATTGCGAATGATGGGCAGCAAAGCATATAATAACAAGGCTACAATAGCCGGTTTTACGCCTGAATTTATGGGCCGCCGGGATGGTAATATCGGGCTCGAAAGTAAATATGGATTGAAAATTCATACCATCGTTATCAGTGATGCGGTGATGTACAAAGCGGCTTACGAAAAGCAATTGGATGTCATCAGTGGCTATTCTACTGATGGCCGTTTAAAAGCCTATAACCTGGTAGTTTTAGATGATGATAAAAAGATATTCCCGCCCTATTATGCCGCGCCTATCGTGAGAGAAGATGCCTTAAAGCAATTTCCTGACCTTGAAAAGACATTAAACCTGCTTTCAGGCAAAATAAACGACTCTGTAATGACAGAATTAAATTACCGGACTGACTATCTTCACGAAAGCCCGGAAAAGGTAGCTGAGGACTTTTTAAAGGCGAACGCGTTATTGAAACCAGCACGGAACGGTAATGCCGCAATTGTACGTATCGGTTCAAAAATATTTGGAGAGCAATACATCCTGGCCAACATGTACAGCATGCTGATAAAAGGTTATACGGATTATGATGTGACCACTAAAACGGGCCTTGGCGGGACAAAAATTTGTTTTGATGCTTTGACGAATAACCAGATAGATTTTTACCCGGAATATACGGGTACGGGTTTGCTGGCGATTCTTCAACCATCGACCAAAACGGTTGATTCGCTGAGTACAGATAAGGATAAGACTTATGATTATGTACAAAAAGAGTTTGAATCGAAATATAATATCAAATGGCTAAAACCAATTGGGTTCAATAATGCGTATGCTTTAATGATGCGTGAAAAACAGGCAAAACAATTGAATATCAAAACAATTTCGGACTTAAAACGATTCTTGGAAAGCAAGTAATTTATGGACCTGGCTGACTGTTATAAAAAAGTAAGAAAACTGACGGAGCAAATCTGCGCGCCACTGCATACCGAGGATTACGTGGTGCAGCCTGTTGCCGATGTGAGTCCGCCTAAATGGCATTTGGGGCATACCAGCTGGTTTTTTGAAACTTTTATCCTGAAGCCCTACTTTATGGGCTACCAGGAATTTGATTCGGAATATAACTTCGTTTTCAATAGCTATTATGAGAGTGTGGGCACACGCGTTATCCGCACCGACCGCGGCAACTTGAGCCGCCCAACCGTTGCCGATATTTATAAGTACCGGGAATATGTTGACGAGGCCATGGATAAATTCCTGTGCCAGGAACCATCCGCAGATGTAAAGGAATTATTGATACTCGGCCTTAACCACGAGGAGCAGCACCAGGAGCTTTTGTATACCGATATTAAATATATTTTGGGACATAACCCTTTATTCCCGGCTTATTCAAAGCACTATGTTTCGCCGAAAAGTGATGAGGATAGTGATTCAAAATTCATTAAAATAAAGGAAGGTATTTACGAAATAGGTTTTACCGGTGAAGGTTTTTGTTTTGACAATGAACTTGGCCGGCATAAGGTTTATTTGAACCCATTTGAAATTAGTTCGAATCTCGTTACAAACCGAGAATACCTGCAATTTATTAATGCCGGAGGCTACCAGGATTTCCGTTATTGGCATGCCGAAGGATGGGATTGGGTAAATAAAAATCATGTGACATCTCCTTTATATTGGCATAACATTAATAACACATGGCATAATTATACTTACACGGGTTTGCAGCCTCTTGATTTGAACGCTACACTTTGTCACATCAGCTATTTTGAGGCTTCGGCTTACGCCGCATGGAAAGGCTTGCGCCTGCCTACAGAATTTGAATGGGAAGCGGCATCCGGCAAATTTAACTGGGGTACACGCTGGGAATGGACCGAAAGCGCGTACCTCCCGTACCCGGGCTTTGTAAAAGCGCCCGGGGCAATCGGTGAATACAATGGCAAATTTATGGTGAACCAACAAGTACTGCGAGGCGCATCAGAGGTTACTTCGCCGGGGCATAGCCGGTCAACCTACCGCAATTTTTTTCAAACAAATTTACAATGGCAATTTACCGGCATAAGACTGGCACGGTAATTATTATTTAGCAAACAATATGGCATCTCCATCAACTACATTAGAGCGTAAAAGCTCCATAGACGAAAAAAACCGCCAGTTTTATAACGACGTTATAAAGGGCTTAAACTCAAGCCCAAAGCGGTTGAGCTCAAAATACTTTTATGATGCTAATGGCGATAAGCTTTTCCAGGACATTATGAACTGTCCCGAATACTATCCAACCCGTTGCGAGCTGGAGATATTCTCAGAAAAAACAGCAGAAATATGTAACACTATTATGTCCGATGGCGATGCTTTCGACCTGATAGAATTGGGCGCCGGCGACGCTACCAAATCAGCTTACCTGCTCAAATATCTTTTGGAGCAAAAAGCAGATTTTACTTACGTACCAATAGATATTTCCGAAAATGTAATATCCTATCTCAATATTACCTTACCGGTAACCCTGCCGGGCATAAAAATACATGGCCTTAACGGCGATTATTTTGATATGCTAAATGAGGCCGCCGCATTCTCGGACAGGAGAAAGGTAATTATGTTCCTGGGTTCAAACATCGGGAATATGCTGGTTAGCGAAGCTCAGGACTTTTGCGGTAACCTGCGCCGGCACCTTTCAAAGGGTGATATGGTATTAATGGGTTTTGATTTGAAGAAAAATCCAAAGACAATTTTGGCCGCTTATAACGATAAAGGGGGAATAACCAAACGGTTCAACCTCAATTTACTGGAAAGGATAAACCGTGAGCTATATGGCGATTTCGACCTGGCAAAATTTGAACATTATCCAACCTATGACCCAGAAAGCGGGGCCTGCAAAAGCTACCTGGTAAGCTTAGCGGACCAGGAGGTTACCATCAATCATCGCGAACACATCCAGCTTTTGAAAGATGAATGTATTCATATGGAGATCTCACAAAAGTTTACTGTCTTGCAAACCGGGCAGATAGCCGAAAATGCCGGTTTCTTACCTGTAAATTGCTTTTTTGACAGCAAAAAATGGTTTTTAGACGCGGTTTGGGTAGCCGAGTAATCAGGTATTGAACCACTTGCTTTGTAGTGCAAGGTTGATCACCTGTGCTTTTGAGCTGACATGCAGTTTATCATAAATATTAGCAATGTGTTTGCGGATGGTGTGCGTGCTCAAAAAAAGCTTTTCGGCTATGGCTTTGTAATCTTTCCCTTCAACCACCAATTTTAATACATCGCATTCGCGCTCGGATAAACGCTGCGACACATCGTCTTTAGTACTTTCTTTTTCGTCAAGCTTGGACCTTGATAACAACGACAAGGCTTTGCGCGCAATAGACGGGCTCATAGGTGCACCGCCTATTTCCAATAGCTGTTGAATATGGTCTATGATGGTGCTGGTTTTCTCGTCTTTCAGCAAATATCCGCTAGCCCCATTTTTTATGGCCTCAAAAATTTTATCATCATCATCAAAAACGGTTAGCATCAAAAACTTCAGATCAGGATATATCTGGTGTGCGTATTTAACCACCTCAATACCAGTCATCTCGGGCATTTCAATATCCATTAATACGACTAAAGGGTGTATGTTCTTTGGTAACTCCTTCATCTGCTCTAAAAAATCGACCCCGTTCTTTGCCGTAAAACGAACCACTATCTCATCCGAATAGCCAATCTGATCTTTAAGCGAATTCCTGTTCTGTGTATTATCGTCGACTATGGCTATGGGGATCTTCATTCTATAAAATTAAAAACCTTATTGGGAGCAAAAAATAACTCATTTGCGTTATTTTTTATTTTTAGTTAATGTCATGCTGGTACCGGCATCAGAGCTACTGGTGATCTGAAGTATTGCTGATATCTCTTTCGCACGCTTCTGGATGTTTTCAAGGCCATAGTGCCCGCTGAATTTATTGCTGGCATCGAAGCCTTTTCCGTTATCAAATATCTCCAATTGGTAGGTACCCGGGCTGATGCTTTCAAATCGGATATTGATCTGCCCGGCTTCGGCATGTTTGATAATATTGCTTATCACCTCCTGCACTATCCTGAATAAATGCATTACTTCGCCAGAAGGCAGCCTCCAATTCTCCTGTATCTGTTCTTTAAAGTCCCACTGTACCATATCCCTGCCCATCAATTGCTGTTTGAGATATGATTTGAGCTTATCGGCAAATTCCTGTGTGCTCACTTCGTCTTTATTTAACACCCACAGCGTTTCACGCAGATCTATCATTGCACTTTGTGCAATATCATTTACTGAGCTCAAGTATTTCCGTTCGTCTGCCTGGCTAAATCCTACCGGCTGGTCCATAATAAAATCAACGTTTCGTTTAATAAAACTTAATTGCGCTCCAAGGTTATCGTGCAGATCGGCGGCAATACGGCGGCGCTCGGTTTCTTCTGCATCGGCTACAGCCTTTTCCGAAAGCAGCATTTCCTCCTCGTGCAATTGCTGTAACCTTAGCTTTTGCTTCCTCCGTATCTCCCTGAATATCAACAATGCGATGATTATGCCTAACGCGGCGATAACTACCGAGCCATAAAACAGGTAATTCTCGCGCACCAAAGCCAATTGCTGTTGTGCAATGGTGGCTTCCTTTTTTTGCACCTGGTATTTGGTTTCCAGGTCCGCAATCGCCCGGGCCGAGTTATCATTGTAAAAAGTATCCAAACCCTTAATTATTCTTACTAATGTGAACTCATAATTTTTCGAATCACCTTTCAAGTGGTAACATTGGGCCAATACCTTATAGTAAAATATACGCTGAAGGCCGTCAAGGCCTGCTTTGTGGTTAGCATGAGGCGAAACGTGTTTGGGATCATCATAGTATGATAGTCCATCCGTCATGGCCTTTATAGCTTTATCATATTGTTTGGTGAGCCTGTAAACATCGGCCAGGGCAACCAGGTTGTCGTCATGTGGTTCGTTACCATCTACTTTTTCATCTAATTCGATCGCTTCCAGTATGGACTTTTCAGATTTGTCATATTCTTTAGTCTTGACGTAAATAGCCGACCGTTTTTGCAGCGCCCAGGCCTGGTAGTTAACATAGCCGGCCCGTATACTTAAATTATAAGTCTTGTCAGCGTAATACATACCCGAGTCCAACTTATTTATCCAATAATAGTACTCTGCCAGGTTACCGCACAGGTTAATGATCGCAGCATCATAACGTTGTCTGTCGGTGGTAAAACTAAGCCCTTTAAGCGCCAGCGCTATTGCTCCCGGTGGGAAGTTCATTTCGTATTTATAACCACTAAGCAAGTTGAGGCATTGTGCAATGGCCAATGAGTCCTTATAATTTTCGGCCTGTCGCAAAACCCCGTACGTTTCAGCAATGGCATCCTTATAATTAGAAACATTGCCAATGCAATTTATTTTTGCACGGCGCAGTTCGAAATAGATATCTCTTGTCGCGGCATTATCAGCTTTATATTTGGATAGTTCCGGCTCAATCAAAGCCTTCGCACTATCGGCATTGTTCCATCGCAGGTAGGCGTTGGCCTGCGCGATGATCGCCAGGCTTCGGGATGGCATATCATGCAGTTTCGTGGCCAGCACTTTTGCTTTTACGGCGTAATTCCATAGTGTATCTTTTGGCAGCGTTTCAAACCTGGAGCACAGATCGAGTGTGGCTTTTAGCTTATCTCTATCTCCTTTTGAAATGTAAATGAGATGCTTCAGGCTGTTTATTTGCGGGCTTTGCGCGAATGAATGAACGGCCACGAACCAGGATGCTATAAATAGTAAAAACCGCTTCATGTTTAAATGTAAGCAGAATTTTCATTAACACTCTCCAAATGCTTTCAAAATAGCGCATATGCGTTATTGACCAGGTTTTTGATCCTCCTCAACTTTATACCAGGAAATCACGCTTAATTTTTAGAAAAATGAAAACGATTTACAAAACCTCAATTTTTATGATGCTGGCTGTAGTGGCGCTATGCTCATGCACTAAAAAAAGTAATGTTAAACCTTCAGCAGGTATTACGCTGCTAGCGGGCAACTGGGCCACTAACGAGTGGGGCGTTATCAATAACACCCTGATCTTTACGATAGATAAAACTACGGCTAAGGGAACAGTGGATGCTATCAGCAACAACGGGTTCGGTTTTACTGTCGGCGCTACTATTTTCAGTGAGATAAAAGCAAACGGCGATGGCACCTATAGCTGCCAGGCATCCTACTCGCCAGACGGTTCCACCAATCTTTCAACGCGCAGCGCCACTATGTCGCTGCAAAATAACAATACCCAGCTTACGGTTTATTACCCGGCAATAAACGCTTCGTACCCTGCAATTACTTATGTCTTTCAACAATCAAATACGACAGTGATCTCACTGTAGAGAGCTCAAAAGCAATTAAAATTATCATTCACCCAAAAAATTAAAAATGAAAAAGATTACTTACTACATCGCATTTTCCCTGCTTATCACAGCAGGTACCGTATTCAGTTCTTGCCAGAAATCGACCGTTAAGCCCAAGAAGGCGTTGATTACAGGTCCAATCCCAGGCTATTGGTACGGCTCATTTCTAAACCATAACGGCTTTGGTGCCAGTGTGGGCATCCTATTCAGAAGCGACGGCACACTAAAAATGTATGATTTTTATGGTGCTTCTTCACAGACAGATACCACGGCAGCATTGATTGCTACCGGAACTTTTACTATAACCGGCAACACTGTTAATTTTAGTTATGCTTTCGCCACTGAGTCATTCACTGCGCAGGGCACAATTAACACCAGTGCCAGTCCGGCAACCTTACCATACACTTTTACCGATCCTAACTCGACGGGAGCATCTGGTAACGCCAACCTAAGTAAGCAGTCAAATTAAATAACACTTTGATCAAATTATCATGAAAAAATCACTTTTACTTTTCACTTTTCTCGGCTTTGCATTATTGTCAAAGGCCCAATCAACCTCTGCCGTTTCTACGGATACTTATCATGCATTTAAGTTTGATATTGGACTTGGCTATGCCATTCCATCGGGCGCCACCGGTAGCAGCACCAAAGCAGGTGCAACTTTTACATTACAGCCCCATTATCGGTTATCAGACGATCTTGCTATCGGTTTGAGACTGGAGGGTGCAGCTCTCGGATACCAAAATAGCTTTGGGAAAACCAAGATATCCGTTTTGGAATCCTATTGCGCCACGGGCGAATACTATTTAGCTAAAGGTAGTTTCAGGCCTTTTGCAGGAGCGGGCGCAGGTTTTTTTAATCAATCATCCGTAAAAGCAAGTAATGGTAATGCCACGTTGGTTGGCGGTGCTACCAACTTTGGTTTTTTTCCGGAGGTTGGTTTTGAAGCAGGCCATTTCAGAATGTCGGCAGACTACGACATAGCGGGCAATAGCAATAATTACCTGGCATTTAAGATCGGCTTCTTCTTTGGCGGCGGCAAAAAATAATTTCCTGCGTTCTTTATATCAGTTTTTGTTAGTTGATTGATGACAAGGGCACCCAGAGCATTGGGTGCCTCTTGTTTACCTAAAAATCGGAATAACTATTTCAGTACTGGTATATCCGAAAAAAATAAACCCCTGCTCAGTAAACTGACCAGGGGCAATCATTCATCATCAATTTATATTTTATAAAACCCTCGGATTCAATTCCGAGTCGATCAATTCACCTACCGGTTTATCCATTAGCCATTTTGCACGGTCATTCTTTTGCCATTCATTTTTGGGCTGCGAAACCCGCGCGCCATCGGCCACGTAAATAATGGTCATCACCTCACGTGTCCTGTTTGAATTGTTTCCGGGCGCATTATGTATGGTGAAACCCCTGTGAAAGGTAGCGTCGCCGGCGTTCATTGTTCTTGCGCGGCTTATTGGAAATTTGTGTTTTTTAACGTAATCATTAAAAGCGCTTTCTGACTCATCGGATATCTCAAAATCAAAAATCGACCCCTTATCAAATGAACCTGAGGCAAAAGTGAGCATGCCCATATCCACATCAATATCCATTAAAGGCATCCACATCGTAATGGTATTATTGGTATCTATTGGCCAGTAATACTGGTCCTGGTGCCAGGGGGTAGGGCCCCCGCCGGCTTCTTTAAAAAGGGCCTGGTCGTGGTATATGCGCACATTTTCAACACCCAAAAGATCGGCGGCAATTTTTGCAAGTCTTTTTGACAAAACGAATTTCTTTACACCCTCATCAACCCGCCACAAATTCATAATCTGCAGAAATGCTTTGCCGTAGGTATCACGGTCCTGCATTTTACGCCTTTCGGTATTGTATTGCTCTGCAGCATCAACTATAACAGGCTGGTATGCAGCCATCTCTTTGGGCGATAAAATACCTCTCACAAGAGTATGGCCCTTTTCTAAAAATTCATCTATATTTTCAGACGGTACTTTCTTAAAGTCATCCAATTTTGGTAGCCGGGAAACTTGCGTATTCATCAATTATAATTTTATACCCAAAAATAGGTTAACGACCGTGCGAAAAAAAATGAAGAAAGTGGTTTAATAATGGATTATTTTATCCGTATATTGCATTACGATAATTTTTATTATTAATATAAGCAATGATTAAAGCTTCTTACGAGGTTCTTCAGCCCGCCAGCGGGCAGTCATTTCTCATCAGGAAATTTGGTAAACTGGCATTTGACGCCCCCTATCATTTCCACGAGGAGTTCGAGCTGACCTATATCGTTCACGGCCGGGGAAAACGCTACGTGGGCAGTCATATGGAAGATTTTTCATCTGGCGACCTGGTGTTACTCGGGCCTAATCTGCCCCATTGCTGGAAAGCAGAACCAGATATGCAGGATCGCGAAGACGCCAGCGCAATTGTCGTACAATTTAATGCAAATTTCCTCGGGGATGATTTTTTTGACAAGGCGGAATTGCAAAGCATCAAAAAACTATTTCAAAGGAGCGCAAGCGGGATAAGCTTTAGTCCTGTGCTGCGGAATACTATTAATAAAAGCCTGAAATTATTGGCTGATGAAAAAAGCAATTTTAAAATGCTTATTGGCTTGCTCGAAATTATGCAGCGGCTATCCATTTCATCAGAATATAAATTACTGGACCGGCAAAGAAGTGTCGCCGAGCAGTCGCGTGCCGAGCAGGAAAGGATAAACCCGGTGTTTGCTTACCTGGTTGAAAATTTCAGGGGCCGCGTGTCCCTGGATGAAGCATCCGGCATTGCCCACATGACGCCAAACGCCTTCTGTAAGTATTTTAAGAAAATTACACGCAAAACATTTATGGAGACCGTAATCGAATACCGTCTTAACTATGCCACCCAGCAGCTGATACAAACAGACAAACCTATATCTGAAATATCCTTCGACAGCGGGTTTGGCGACGTATCGCACTTTTACAAAATGTTTAAGCATAAAATGCACCAGAGCCCCCTTAATTACCGCAAGAATTTTATGCGGGAATTTGATAAGTCTGAAGGTGAAAAAATATCTGCTTAAAAGTCAAGACAATCCGTTATTGATACTGGCTTCAAAAAATTAGTTATATTTATATATGAATCCATTAGTTGTTTCCATACTATCAAGCACAGTAATATCAGCTATTATTTCTGGTGGAGTCACTTTTTACTTTAAGGGACTAGATTTTAAGAATGAATATTATAAGAGAATAATTGATAAAAGATTTGAGTCATATTCAAAAATAGAGCGTGTTGTAACTTTATTGCAAATAAAATCCGGTGATACTATTAATGAGGGATTATACCATTGGATTTTTACAGATTGGCAAAGCTTGAATGAATTTAAAGAGGCATTGCAGAGTGCAATATTTAACGGCATGTGGATATCTAGTCAAGCGTTAAACATAATCTTGGAAATGGATATGATGCTTAAGCAATTCGAAATAGAATATCCTTTTGAAGAACACAATGGTACCGTAATGGCTGGAAAGAATTATTTTGTTGATATGGAAGCTTTAAGTAAAAAATTAGAGCGTAGATGTAAACATGATTTATTAAGAAGTCATAAGCTCGAGATATTTAAGCCAAGAAATACCTCGACTTAATCATACTGCTACTCTAATGCCCAAATTTCGACTCCAAAAGGAGGCATATTTACCGTCATAGCATTCGGAGCGTTAGGTTGCACAACTGTGGATACTTTGGTAGTCCCATACAATTGCTTAACCTTTTTTTCTTTGCCCGTGAGCTGGATAGCTACAACCTGGTCCTTATCCGAAAGGTTTACGGCCACAACCACCCTTTGAGTACCCTCATGCCGCTCAAAGGAATAAACTTTGTCGCTGCTGTTCAGGAGGGTTTTATAGGCCCCGTGGATAATAACGGGGTTTGCTTTGCGCAACGTTATCATCTGACGATAAAAATTCCAGAGCGAATTCGGATCATTCTTTTCCTCTTCCAGCGAAACGCCATCGTTGGGTTTGTCATTGGTATTAAACTGGTCCTTCCACGGCCCTTTCATTTGGTACCAATAGGCCATGCCTTTCCCCTGGTCGCTTTTGTACCACTCAAAAGCCGACCTGTTTGGAATATCATTGGCATCTGTTGCGCCTAATTTGGCATTAGTGCCTGTCATACCCAACTCCTGCCCATAATATATTGAAGGCACGCCGCCTATAAGCAAGTTTAATGCAGCACCGATCTTTAATTTCGAAAGATCGCTCTTGACGCCGTAGCTGAACCGCGCCATGTCGTGGTTCTCAATAAATACCACCTGCTGTTTGTTTTTGGGGGTAACGATGAAGGTAGAATCAGCCGCAGCAACTATCTGCGCTTTATCAAAAGAACGTATGGCAAATGTCAGCCTGAAATCAAATACCCGGTCAACGCCGCCCCGGGTGAGGTAATCAGCGCCAAGCGACCCCCAATTAGCCTGTTCAGCTACGAAATTGATCTTTGGATTTACCTTTCGCAGCTTGACGAACAAAGGGTTCCAAAAGTTTTTGAACAGGTTTTGCAGCTGCGGCTTGCTATCCAGGTTATCCATCATGTGATCCAAGCGGAAACCATCTACGCCATCATCCAACTTGCCGTCGCCGTTCGGATCCATCCAGTATTTGAAAAGCTGGTAGTTGTAAGCCAGCACTTTCGGGCTTTCGAGGTTTACGGTTGTGATGCGTTTATAAACGCCATCATATCCTTTCAGGCCCTGCAGCCCCATAACAATACTCGATGGTTTGTTATGCGCAGAATCATCGTACAGGAGATAATCGCTGTATTTTGATTTTGGGTTACCCACGCCATCCTTCCACCAAATATGGTCTTCTGTAACGTACTGCGTTTCCATATCCATATATAGTTTCATTCCACGACGATGCAGTTCCTTCACCAGCGCCAGGTAATCCTTCATTGTGCCGTACGTCGGGTCTATCCTCTTAAAATCATTGGCGAAATAATTATGGTAAAATGGCGAATCGTATAGTGGCACCATCAGGATGGCTGTAGCGCCCAACTGCTGAATATAGTCCAGTTTCTGGCGTATCCCGTTCAAGTCACCCTGCCCATCGCCATTACTGTCATAAAAGCTGCGCTGAAAAATATGATAAATAATCTCATCCTTAGCTGCCGGAATTTTAGCCTGTTTCTTATGTGTTTGGGCAGATAAATTTAACCCGCACAGCAGGCAGATTAGCAGTAAGATCCTTGTTCGCATTTTGAAGGTTTTTTTGGTTCCCAAAGTAAAATAAGCGATTATTTAAAACAATGAAGAACTTATTTAAAAAGTGGGAAAATTTATCTCGGAAATCGCACCAATATTCCACTAATAGTTAATATACAATTAATATGAATAATATTCCCCATTATTTTGCCAATCGCGCTATTCTGCAAGTACCAGTATAGCGGTTACTTTGCAGCCTCTTTTGACGCACCTGCGGGATGTCATCAAAAGCTACTTTTTTAAGTGAAAAAAGACCGATGGGAATTCTGTGCAAAGCTGTGATAACAGATGGAGTTGGAAACTTTGAGGTGGGCGAGATTGAGGTGGGTGATCCAAAAGATGATGAGGTGCTTGTCAAACTCAAAGCGGCAGGGCTTTGCCATACAGATTTCGATTCGCTTAGTTGGGGCAAACAACTGGTTATAGGGCACGAAGGAGCAGGGATAGTTGTTAAAACAGGGAAAGATGTAAAGGGATTAGTGCCGGGTGATAAGGTGATCTTAAACTGGGCCATGCATTGCGGGCATTGTTTTCAATGCCTGCAAGGCAACCAACATCTTTGCGAAGTAGCCTCACCAGTTGCCGCAGGCGGTAACGGTTATACGCCTGGTCATGCCGACCCATCCGGAACACTTTTTAATGGCCAGCCGATACACAGGTCATTCAATATCGGAACACTTTCTGAATACACTTTAGTAAAGGAATCGGCCCTTGTAAAAAATCATTCAGATAAAATGAGTTTCCCGGCAGCCAGCATCATTAGCTGCGGGGTAATGACCGGCTATGGCTCTGTAGTCAATGCTGCCAAAGTAAAAGAAGGCTCATCAGTAGTAGTTCTTGGTACAGGAGGTGTTGGACTAAGTGTGATACAGGGCGCCAAAGTTGCCAAAGCGGGTATGATCATCGCGATCGATATCAATTCGCACAAACTTACCATGGCGCGGGCCTTTGGGGCTACTTATAGTCTGCGGGCCAGCAAAAATGATAAGGGCCTGCTAAGAGCCGCTGAACAGGTAAAAGCACTGACAGATGGTCGCGGCGCCGATTACGCTTTTGAATGTACCGCCATACCCGAACTGGGCGCCGCACCTTTGGCGATGATCCGCAATGCCGGCACAGCAGTGCAGGTGAGTGGCATAGAGCAGGAAATTACTATTGACATGAATCTTTTTGAGTGGGATAAAACCTATATCAATCCATTATACGGCAAATGCAGGCCACAAATTGATATTCCAGATATTATTAACTTATACGATGACGGGCAGATACAGCTGGAGGAAATGATAACCCGTACCTATAAATTAGATGAACTTCATAAAGCCTTTGATGACCTACTTGGAGGCAGAAATGCCAAAGGTGTCATCGTATTTGAATGATAATAAAATGCCAAGATTCAGAACAGTTGAGATTTCTAATCCACAGTTTGAAGCAAACGGTTTACGTTTTATTACGGTAAAAACACCTAACCTGAAAGGGCGCGGAGATATTTGTGTATATGCCCCGTCCCAAACAGAAAAAACGAATGTATTGCCTGTTGTACTATTATTGCATGGCGTATATGGCAGCGCATGGAGCTGGGCATATGGCTCGGGCGTGCATATCAAATTAAATGAACTGATACAATCGGGGCAATTACCGCCAATGATACTGGCCATGCCTTCTGACGGTCTTTGGGGCGATGGTTCGGCATATTTACCTCATAATGGGCTCGACTTTGAAAAATGGATAGCCGAAGATGTAATTGATGCTGTAATTTCCTGCATTGATGGAGCGGAAAAAAGCTCTCCTTTATTTATTGCAGGTCTTTCCATGGGTGGTTTTGGCGCCTTACGTATTGGTGCAAAATATGGATACAAGTTCAGGGCAATGTCGGGGCTTTCGTCTATCACCAGCTTACCACAGATGAAACTTTTTGTACAGGAAAGCCTGAAAAGCTATGTGCAGCAACATATTATTGACGAGGATTTGCTGGCTACCTTTAAACATTACCGCCATCAGTTACCGCCAATGCGCTTTGATTGCGGCACCAATGATTTGTTAATTGACCACAACCGCGAGTTGCATCGTAAGATGTCAAAGGAGGGCTTGCTGCATACTTATGACGAAAATCCTGGCGGGCATGAGTGGTCCTATTGGTCCGAACATATCATTACTACGCTCAAATTTTTTGCAAAACACCTCGAGCTCAAAAAATAAGCCCGGCGTTTGTGAATAAAGACGCCTTTTGGGTTTTGAATTTTACTAATGCAATTTGCTAAATTGCATTATCATGAAAGCAAAACCTATCCTAATTATTTTCAGTATTTTATTACTGATAACAGTAGTGGCCCTTTTTGTAAGGAGCCGCACCATGGTAAAACCGCAAAAAAACGAGGTTTATCAATTTCTCATCTTATTCAATAGTAAGCTTCAAAGCGGCAGTACAGACAGCCTGCTGAATGACTTTGAAATAAATAAAAAAAGAGAGGTTTTGGTGCGCCTGGTAAATGTGCTTGCCAATAAAACCGGAATGAAAGGCAATGAAGCGCCATTATTCAAACTAGCGCTGGACATTGATAAAAGCAATATCAGGATTTTAAACAATGAGCTTGCTGAAGCCTCAATACCCGTTAATTTCACCAACGACAGCGTACCGCCGCAAACATCAATACTAAAATTTAAAGTGCGAAGGATAACTGCGCACAATTATAAAATAGTGCAGGTTGATGCCAACAAGATGATGACAGATTACCTGGCATACAGTAATCTCGTAAAGGGCAAAACATTGACGGATAAGGACATCTATAGCCCCGCTACTTTACAGGCTTTTCTCACATCTAAGCAATTGACAACTAAATATGATACGGTGGTATGGTTTGCGCATTTTAATAATAAGACTTTTTATTATGTGGTAAAGGGCAAGTGGGACCAGGACCTGGATGTTTATCATTATAAAGACACCGTAATCGGACCATACAAAATGGGGCTTGTCAGTCCTGATCTGAAAGAGATCATTCCCCCTGAATATGATCTTATTCATAATATCAGTGGCACATTCCCCGACCTGGTTGAAGTAGAAAAAGGCGAAAAAAAAGGCTTTTTTGACTTAACCGGAAAAATTGTTATCCCGGTAAATTATGACCAGGTTTTCCCGATTGAGGATGATGTAAACTTAGCGGTGCTGAGAAACGGGGATGACTATTTCTACCTGAAAAAGGATATGAGCGTTTCTGATAAAGTCGACCTCAAGATCAACGATTTCCTTTCGAAGATACGGGGGATTGGGGGGCACTCAAACTTGTACACCAATGCGCTTTCGGTTGTTACTGAATACAATTCGCGTGAGAAACACGGCGCTGTGTACGTACCTCCTTCTTATTTGGCAGATCTGAATATGACGTCAAAGCTGGAGAATTTTAAAAACCCGTTAAGGAACGTTACCTACGAAGATGTCCATGAAAATTATAACATTGGCTTTTCTAATAAAATTAATGATGCTGATGGCTGGCTTGAAGCCTCGTTTTATGCGATAAGGGATTACTACCTGGGAGGACGAAGCGAGTTCTACGACAAGAAGAATATTTTAATTGTCGACAAAAAAAGAAACCGGGTATTTGCACAGGATATTGCTACAGATTACAGTCCGGGAGATGGGGATGGCGAATCGCCTGAAGGTACATGCGATGTTGACAATATTAAAACAATTAATGATAGCCTGTTTGAGGTAAAAAGCGGGGCAATATTATATGCGAATATGTACGATTCGACAAAGACAATTGTTGAAGGCTCTTATTATCATTATCTAACTATCAAAAACAACAAACTGACGGAGCTGCCAAACGCACGCAATTTCGGCTTCACCAAATACATAAAAATGGATGACTCCTACTTAAATGGTTGCTACATCATGCAAACAGGCAACGACTATAGCGATAAAACGTCCAAAAAGACGGTAAGCCATTTAACACCGGAAATACTTCGTTATATAAAAAACGAGATTTATGCTGATTATGGCTATAAGTTTAAAGATAACCGATGGCAGGCAGTGTTCCAGGAAATGCCAAATTACGGATATGATCCAACAACGCAAAAGCCAAAAGAAGCCAATGTTACAGTGGATGATTCATTAACTGCTATTGATAAATACAACATCAACTGGATAAATCAAAAATTAAGGGCTGCAAAACCCAATACCCTTGCCGCAAAATGAACATTGCCGTTAAATTATTACGCTATTTTGCTTTTATCCTGATACTGATATTATGCCTGGGTACCCTACAGTACTTGAGTTTCAAGCCGGATATCGCTTTTTTGAAATTAAAGCAGTTTGCCGTTAAAACAGGATTCTATTTGCCTGCTTTTTACGCCCATATTTTTGGCGCCGCTACTATTTTGATTGCCGGATTTTTACAGTTTTCAAAAAAAGTAAACACCAATCGAAAATTACATAGGATACTGGGTAAGATATATGTATTTGGCGTGTTGTTTTTTGCTGCACCGGGCGCCTATGTCATGACATTCTTTATCCATCGCGGTACTGGTGTTTTCATCTCGTTCCTTGTGCAAAACACGCTTTGGGTAACCTTTACCATCTCCGCCTGGGTTTTTATTAAAAACAGGATGATCGACTCGCATATCATGATGATGCGCCGCAGCTATGCGCTGGCATTTGCTGCCGTTACGCTACGCTTTTATATATGGGCACTAACGGTTTTGGGTTATGGGGTTGCTTTTGAGAATAACTATATGATCATTGCCTTTTCAAGTTGGGTACCTAATTTACTGGTAGCTGAGCTTATCAATTATTATCACCGTAAAGGAATATCTTTGAGGAATGTGAAGGGCGTTGCGGGTTAAAAATATGCTATCTTTATACAAATGAGAAGAAGGCCCTTTTATTTGTTACCACTGGGTATTGCAATTGGCATGGGCATTGGTATCGCGATAAACAGTATAGCCATAGGTGCCGGCGTTGGCGTGGCATTGGGTATGGCGATGTCGGGCATATACGCCAACCGGAGAAGATAATGCTGTCTTACTAAACGGCATACGCCTCAACATTTTAAAGTGCGGTTCCTATTTAAGGTGACTTCAACAAAGATGCCTAATCCGATACCAATGGTATAAGAAAGTAAATCGCCCCACAAAAAGGTATCTCCTAAAACAAGTTTTCCAAATAACGTGTGCCTCAGTTTATCTATCCATTCGGCTTTATACAACTGGCTGAATTCGATAGCATAGCAGATTATTAAACTTATAATAGCAATTCTTTTAATCGAAGATCCGACATAGAAAAACCTAACCATGAAGAAAATCATGGCGGCCCATAATACGTCGCCAACCCACAGCGGTATTATAGCGAACTTTCTTGAAAGCAAACCCGCTATAATAATGGCAAAAATTAAAACCAGGTATCGTATCCTTGCCTTAAGCATGTCTTAATTATCTACAGGCATATCCCTGAATTGTTTAGGCGTCATTTTCTGGTAGCCGGCCGGAACAGAAAATACCCCGTCGGGAACCGGCTCAAATTTGACTTGTTTTACTGTAGTTGTAACCGGTATTCCGTTTTGTTTTGTTGTAAAAGACAATGGTACACCATAAGCAGTATCAAATACCGTTGTAAGGTAATTGGGCACAATAGCTACATCCTTTGTAAACCAGGCTTCAGAACTTAGACCCGTTGCCTGGTCGGTCAGCTCATATTTTGACGCTTTATAACCTGCAATCGTTTTAGTTTCATTGGTAGCAACATAAGCATAGCCCTTGCTTGCCGGCAATATTTCGGCCTGCTCGGGTTTGGCGTAATCTATCACATATTTGGCGGCAGCCGATCTCAACAATACCTGCATAAACGCGTTGGGCTTATAGGTTATCACTGTCGTCGCTTCGGCGCCTGCTTGTTGAATGCTCACTGTCGAATCATTTTTGAAGTAAACAATAGCTTTTGCAGGTAAATAGGCCTTGTAGCTGCTCAAACTATCGGGGAGCTGGTATTTAATATCATAAGCCACCGAACCCTGCTTTATCTTTTTATGGCTGCACGAGTTGAGCAGCGTAAACAGCAGTACTCCGTATAAAAACAATTTCTTCATATTATAATTTACGCCGCGTTGCCGGGCCTGTTCCCGCACAAATTTATTAAAAACGCAGTAATCGTAGTTTATCTGCATAAAACAAATATCCGGTTCGCTTAAAAATATAAAAAAGCACTTAACATTTTCAAAATCAAATACGTAGAACATGTTACAATCACAAGATAATGAGCAGCATAACGGAATTACTTAATAAGATTTTGCGCACTTCCAGGATCTGCTGATTTAAACTTGCCTCTAAAAGAACCTATAATGAACATGAAAAAATCAACAATTATATCATTGTTTATTACAGCAATGATATTCGTAAATGTGAAAGGTTATGCACAGGAAACGAAGCTTCTTACCAAATATGGCGACGATGTGGGCACGCTTGACGGCATAATCAAAGCATATTACGATGTAGTGACCGTTAAAAAAGGTGAAAAAGTAAGTTATGAGCGCGATAGCCTGCTGCATATCGCCGGCGTCCGGGTTGGTTCAGCCGGAATAGCAGACGGTCATCCAATATTACATTATACAACCCTAAAAGAATATCATCGTCAATCGGACGCATACATGGAAAAGAACGGTTATTATGAATACGAGATCTCACGTAAGGTTGAAACTATCCGTAATATTTACCATGTATGGAGCGCATACGAAGCAAAATTCACCATCAATGGCAAAGTGATAAACCAGGGCGTAAATAGTATCGAATTATACTTTGACGGTAAAAGATTCTGGATATTGGGCTGGTTCTACGATTAATTGATTTCGGCGCGTAACCTTGCTATAAACAAACCGTAATAGTGGATTAAGTTTACGTGTTAAAAATTGATGATTATAATAAAGTTTATATGAAAACTATGGAAAGCATTCCGAAGAATAAATCGATCGCTGATGATCTTGAGCCCTTCAGAAAAACTGACGAAAAGCCGGCCTCATCACGTGCCGAATTGCTGGATGAGTTTGACTTGCTTTTGTCTAACCATCAGCTGGATAACAAAATAACCAAACGGTACCTCAGCCGCGCACGCTTGCCCCGGCTGATAGCCGCCATATTAGGGGTTGGAATGTGTATATTGGCAGTTGTATTGATACTAATGCCCCCGGCTTCGCATGACAACACTATGAAATACATTCTGGCATCAGCAATGTTAGTAATAGGAGCTTACCTGGCAGTCAGGTTCGCCCTATAAAACACCAGCAGGAATAATCATGTCAAGCCCTATTGCCAAAAGAATATTGTTGGTTGATGACAATCCTTTATTCCTCAAAATATTATCACATGCTTTTATTCAATCAGGTTTTGATTGTGCCTCATGTGCTTCGGCAAGTGAAGCTATTGATTACCTGAGCCTCAATATCCCGGATGCGATTCTTTCGGACTACGAAATGCCTGAAATGAATGGCATCGAATTCAGGAAATGTTTAATCGCACATGCTGATTTTAAAGACATCCCCTTTGTATTCCTGAGCTACATCACCGACCAGGACCTCATGGCTGAAGGCCTCGACCTGCATGCGGTGGATTATGTTGTGAAGGAAACTCCCGTAAATGTAATTGTATCCAAGATAACCAACCTGATAGATACTGTTCAAAAACAACGCGAACTATCAGTGCTCGAAATAAAAAAGGCAGCCCTTGCGCTTAATATCCGTACAGTACCCAAAGTAGCGCCCGCAGTAAAGGGCTTTGATATTGATTTTTGGCACCAGGCATACCAAGATGTTCCCGGTGGCGATTTTATCGATTTTATTGAAGTTGATAACCGCTATAGCTACGTAGTTTTGGGCGATGTAATGGGTAAGAAATGGGTAGCGTGGTTTTTTACCTTCAGTTTTTTGAGTTATATACGCGCCGCTATCCGTTTCGGGATAATGAACCGGGACTTTTCAACAGCGGAGATCTTACAAAAAGTGAACAGTGTGATCTGTTATGATAATGCGCTGAAAGATATTTTATCAACCATGTCATTGATCATGATTGATAACCAAGAACAAACGGTGTCCTACTCGGGCGCTGGTGACCTTCCTGCATTGCATTACAAGGCCGAAACCGGTGAAATGGAGCAGGTGGATTCATCAGGATTATTACTTGGCCTTTTTCCAGATGGTGGCTACACCGAGCAAAAGATAGCATTGAAGACAGGCGACCAGCTATTTATTTTCACTGACGGGCTGATAGACTATGAAGACGATGGTGAGAAAAAAAGTGACTATAACTTATTTAAAAATAAACTTTCAACCATGTTAGCCGACAAATTATCGTTTAAACAGATACGGCAGAGCCTGCTTCAAAATTTATCGCCGGCTTTGGTCGATGATTGCAGCATAATTAATATTCATAAACAATAAATAATATGATACAAGTTATTAAAGAAGGCCCAAAATACATTATTGCCGAGGTGAATATCACAGAGGCTAACCTCAGTAATTCGGACCAGTTTAAAGCAGAATTGGTGGACTTGTTTGACCAGCATCACAAAATAATTATCCTTGACCTGCAGGAATTGAAATATGTTGACAGCGCATTCCTGGGGGCATTGGTAAGCTCATTGAAATATGGCATGAGCATACAACTGGATATTGTTTTGGTAGGTTTGAGAAGCGATATCCGCGACCTGATTAAATTGATCAGGCTGGATAAGGTTTTCAAAATTTACAATTATGCCGAAGAGGCCACCTTTGCAATAAACAAAGCCTGATACAAAACGGCATGGATAAGCTGGAGTTTGAATTTGACAATAAAGCTGGCGAACTGGTAAGCTCGCTGGAGGATATGCTCGGCCATATCAAAGGCTGTTTACCCGCTCATGCGGAAGCGAAAGATGTTTTATTTAAATGTAAGGTGATTATTACAGAGTTGCTTACCAATGCCATTAAGCATCCGGGTAAAGGCAAAACACTGTTTAATATCGAAGCCAATGAAACGGCGCTTGTTATCAGCAAAACCGACTACGGCCTGCCGCTTTACCTTATTAACACACGTAACAATTCGGCCAGGGCTATCGCCGAGACAAACAAGAGACTAATCAGCGCCGACCCGCTCTCATCATTATATGCCAACTGGGAGAGCGAGAACCATATCCGTTTTAGCAGCGAAGAGGGCTCTTCCGGCGACTTTTCCGTAGAACAGGTAATGGAACATTTCGGGATACTCATTATAACCCGCTCGTCGGATGAGTTTACCTATATGTATCACCAGAAAACACGATCCAATATTTTTCGTGTGCTGATCAATTTCTGATACCCGACCTGCGAAAAAACTGAACACCTCAAATCAGTACAAATACGCACGTAATTCCGTAGTATCACTAATCTATAATTTTGCCCGCAATCATAGTTTTGGGTATACATTAAAACCTGCAACTATGAACAAGCTCACTTACATTGACGATTGCCAGTTAGACCATTTTATTTTAAGGAAAATTCTATCCCGCTACGGATTACCACTGGAGGTAAGGTGTACCGGCTATGGCGACAACGTACTAAATCAAATCATGCAGCAGCGCGAAGAAGAGACCAGCCTGCCCGATATCATCCTATTGGATATTGCTTATAATCCTGCATTTGACGCGTGGAGATTTTTAGATAAAATAAAGGCAATATATCCTTTGTTAGCAAAACCCGTGGAAGTGTACATCCTTTCGGCATCAAAATATCCATCTGATGTCGAGCGGCTTAAACGGTATGATTTTGTGAGAGCCTTTATTGTAAAACCGATAACCAAAGAGGTATTGCTCCAGCTTATCCGTCAGAAGGAAATTGCTGTAAACAGTTTTGTTACCCTGGAAGCGCAGAATTAGTTCTTCTTACCGGTCAGGTTAAGCACTATAATGCTGGTGTGCGGTATGCCCAATGTTGTACCCGGGATGACATTTACATACCGTGCCACATACCCGTCTATGACGGATTTAATGATCTTATTATAGGTTGCTTCAAACTCATGTGAGTATGGGATCTGCGACTTACGGAAATGCACACCACCTCTTTCATCCACGTAAGCTGAGATTGAATAAGCAAAATCTTCGTAAGCATGGTGAATGGTGATATTATATTCCGGGTAAAGATAATCTTCCGCCGGGTCCATGTCGCTTAGGGGGTCTTCCTTCTTAATTACTCTTTCGGCCGTTACGTAAGGACTATTGCTATTCATAACTACCGGCTTCCGGGCCGAAAATGCGCTATCGGGTAAACGGTTTGCCAGGGCCGAACGGATTCTTATAAACGCAGTGTCTTTTATACTGGGTAAGCCCATTTTTTTAACAGTTTCGGCATTTTTCTTTTTGAGATAGGCGTCAGAGTAAAAAGTCATATAGACGTTTGAACCCTCGTCATCCAGCAGTATCTCCCTTTTTTCGTTAACCCGTAAGGTGCGGAATACGATACTATCTGGCGTTAGTTTCAACATTTGCAGCCACGAATCCACCATGTTAAATATCAGGTCGTGGTCATAATAGATATGGAACCCATAATCCTTTTGCATCTTCGGACTAAAAACCTGTACCGAATCATCCGAAATAAAGTGGAACTTCCATACAGGTGCCAACTGGTAGCCCTGTTTATCAAATACCAGTCCCGTATTAAATATTCGTCGCACTTCGGTATAATGGATACCTTTCATATCCCCGAAAGGCAAACCTTGCCGTTTATTTTTATTACAGGAGTTAAATACCAAAACTATCAGGAGCAACAACAGCGTTAACCGGGCATGTTTCATAAATTGGCTCAAAATAATTAAAAAACCACAATCTTTGAATAAATTGCATGAGCCTAAAATCATGAAGAAAATATTTCACCTCCTTTTGAGCCTATTTTTCACCACAATATCGGTTACGGTTTATGCCCAGCCCCGCGTTGTGCTGGATTCATATTTCAATGACGAGCATATGAAAGATGCATCAGGCAAGCTCATATCCTACCATTATAAATGGGAAGAAAAAGATAACAACGGGTTTTCCATTTTTGGCGATGCGTTTAAAAATAATGGTGCCCAAATCAGTACACTTTACCAGGAGCCAACCTCATCAAATTTAAAACAGGCCGATATTTACATTATTGTTGACCCCGATACCAAAAAGGAAAGCCCTGATCCGAAATACATTTTTCCAAATGATGTAAAGGTCATCGCCAATTGGGTTAAACACGGGGGCGTGTTGCTGCTAATGGCCAATGACAGCGCCAATGTGGAGCTGCCGCATTTTAATACGCTTGCCGCGAAATTTGGTATCCATTTTAATGATGATTTGCGCAACCATGTAAAAGATGATAAGCATTTTAATGATGGTGCATTTATTATCAACGCCGATAACCCGGTTATTAAAACCGCGAAGAAAATTTACATGAAGGATATTTGCTCCTTAACGCTAACCTCACCCGCTTACGCGGTTTTAAAGGACGGCGACGCTACCATCATTGCGATAGCCCGTTATGGCAAGGGCATCGTAATAGCGGTTGGCGACCCCTGGCTGTATAATGAATATACTAATGGCAGGCTGCCCGCTGATTTTGAAAATGATAAAGCGGCTAATGATTTGGCTAAATGGCTGATTGCCCAGGTGCCTGTTAAAATTCAGTGATTTAAACGTTGTTACAGCAGCAACGTGTCCACTCGGTGTGCATGTACAATCTCATCGCATGGCGACCATGAAAAAATAGTAAACCGGCCGTCCTGCGATGCTACCAATGCAAAGGCATCGCGTTGATCGTGTACAAACTGGGCAGCAGCAAAATGCCTGGTTCCGCCATCTTGTCCGGGCGCTATTATTTGCGCCTCGCTGTCGACAATAGGTTCGGTTACCATAATTTGTTTTACAGTCTCGTTGCCCGCAGGGCGGGTGACTTTAGCGCCAAAAGCAAGCAGTTCATGCCTGTCATTAATGATCGTTGCCCCATCTACAGCTGTCAACCCAGCTACGGCGGCAATTTCATCAGCAAGCTCTTCCTGCCAAAGCTGGACGTTCTTTTTATCGACATCCTTTCGCATCAGGTTTGCCAACCCATTAAATGAGGGTGAAACGGCATAGGATATAGGATGGATGATAGATTCCTTCCACTTGTCGTTATCTGAAGGGACGATCAACAACATGCCTCCATGCTTATGCGCGCGCATGGATACCGCCAACTGCGTATGAAGGTTAACCGGGTTGGTCCAGGATGTTTGTGCAGTAAAGCCGAGCAGCGAAGTAAGCATAGCGGGGCAATCTGGCAGGTTGATGCTTTGTTCATCAACCACTTTTACTTCGTCACCTTTTAATACGGCAACGTTTACAAATTTGCCGAAGCCATCTATACGGCGGTGTTTGATAACCAACAGGCCGGCTTCAACTACTTCCAGTACGAAGCAAAAACCGGGGATAGTATGTGTAGTTCCCCAGATATACAATTCATCTTCATCATGCCATACGCCCAGGTGAATACCCGAGCGTTCAACGGCAGGCGCAAGCTTGGTCAATACATCTGACGAAAGCGGCAAACGTTCCGCAAATATCAATGGTTGTTCCGATTTATCAGGAGGCAAAAAAGCAAGTGATATTTGGGGTGAACGCCCCTCCTCTTTTCGCAAACTGGTCCAGAACGCGGTATCTATTATGGCTTCTATTATGTGCTTTGATGGCTCATGAGCAAGGTTTGTGTCACCGCGCCCCGCGGCAGCGGCAAGCTGCCCTGCAAAATGTTTCTCAACGGCGCCCGAAACTAATCGCGCCGCTTTATACGTCGGTTCGTGAAGCATCGACCTGGTAGTAGTATTCATGATACTAAAATACCTTAAATTCCGGCAGAAAAATATTCCCGGCAGAAATATTACTTTAAAATGCTATTTGATTGCCTGGTCTCCAAAACTCGCTAAGTATCTTTCGAGCGACCATCTTCCGGAGCCAATAACCGCGAACACCATTAAGAAAATCAGTGCGGCTATGGCTGATACCAAATCGGTGTTGAATGGCGATTGCAATACATCAACAAAAAATACTGCTCCAAAAACTACAGGTATCTGCACCAGGGATGAGAAGCGTGTCATAATTCCTAAAGCGATCAGCGCCCCGCCCACCAGGTGCACAAATGTTACGTAATAAACCAGCGCCATTAACCAGCCGGAAGAAACGGCGATATCTGGTTGACTTTCAATCAATGATTTTAAATAGGCTGAGTTTTCCATAAAGCCCAATCCTTTCAACAACAAAAAAATCCCTAAAACTACACGAATGACATCCAGGAAACGGGGATGATGATTATCGCCCCACCTCTCAATTTTATGTATCAAATTCATCACAACCTCCCTTAGATCGTAAATAATTGGTCTATATCAAATATAATAATAAAATTTCCAAAAAGTTCTTTAACTGTGGCGATCTTTTTTAATCGCAACTCTAATTTATCCGCTTCCAGGTTAAGGTGCGCGTAATGGCTTCACCGTCCGGCCGGGTTGTTTCCAGTTGGATGACTAACTTGTCATTATCGGCCCTGATATCGCGCGACACGGTGATCCCGATATTTGCAGGTGTGATAGAACCGATAAGCGTATGGGCCACCTTACCGGTTACCTCGTCGACTTCATAGGTTCCGAAATAGGCATCATACCCGTCAACGGCAACTGTATTATTTTGCCCCGAATACGATGCTTGCCCGCCGGTACCTTCTGTGCGATCGCGCTTCATGAATTGCGCGGCAAAATGGGTCCCCGAATATGACAAAATACCTATGGGGTCTGCACCGAGTGTTGGGTCTATCCTTTTCTCACCTTCTTTGTTCCAGTCTTCCCGGGTTAGCAACCACCATATACCCTTTATATGGGCGGCAAGGGTTCCCGAAGGTGGTGTGAGGATTGGTGAGCTCATGTTTTAAGGTAATTTAGTTTTAAAGATCACATCCAAATTAGAAATTTAAAAAGAATTATTTATTGGTAAAATTTTATTACATATGTAGAAATGTTGTTAATACATTTATCATATGAAAACAAAAGTTTCCCTATTTTTAGTATCGGTATGTTTTGTCCTGAACGCCTATTCGCAGGAAACCGCGACGGCCGATATCAGCAGCGATTCTAAACTAACTATCAGTCGTTTTATATACGGGCAATTTGCGGAGCACCTGGGCCATGGCATCTACGGCGGTTTTTGGGTTGATAAAACTTTGCCGGTAGCCAAACAGGATAGGATACGGCTGGATGTAGTAAATGCCCTCAAAAAAATTAAGATCCCCGACCTGCGCTGGCCCGGCGGCTGCTTTGCCGACGAATACCACTGGCGCGACGGCATTGGTCCGCGTGCGCAGCGTCCAAAAATGGTGAATACCAACTGGGGCAATGTGACTGATGACAACAGTTTTGGTACGAGCGAGTTCCTGGAGCTTTGTAAGCTTATTGGCTGCGAGCCTTACATTGCCGGGAACATCGGAAGCGGCACCGTGGAAGAAATGTCGAAATGGGTAGAGTACCTTAACCTCGACGGCGAAAGTACAATGGCCCAACTAAGAAAGCAAAATGGTCACCCGGAACCTTACAAAGTTACTTTTTGGGGAGTGGGTAACGAAAGCTGGGGCTGCGGCGGCAATATGACACCCGAGTTTTATGCTGATCAATACAAACGCTATGCAACTTATGCCAGGAATTATCCGGGTGCACGGTTGAAAAAGATAGCCAGCGGGCCAAATTCTGATGATTACAACTGGACCGAAGTAATGATGAAGAATGTGGGTACTGATATGTGGGGGCTATCGTTACACTACTATACCGTACCAACCGGTAATTGGGGGCATAAAGGTTCGGCAACAGCTTTTGATGAAAAGGAGTATTTCAATACGATGGTGAATTGCCTGAAAATGGAAGAACTCGTTACCAAACATTCGGCCATTATGGATAAGTACGATCCTGAAAAACGAGTGGCTTTGGTAGTCGATGAGTGGGGTGTTTGGACCGACGTAGAACCAGGTACTAACCCGGGTTTCCTGTATCAGCAAAATAGTTTACGCGATGCTTTATTGGCGGCCACTACATTAAACATATTCAATAATCATTGTGACAGGGTGAAAATGGCCAACCTGGCCCAAACCGTTAATGTACTGCAATCGCTGATACTGACGGATAAGGACAAGATGCTGCTTACGCCTACTTATCATGTGTTTGACCTGTACAAAGTTCACCAGGATGCGAAGTACCTTCCCATAAAATTAAGTGTGCCAGATTACGTGGTAGATGGCAAAAAGATACCGGCCGTAAGCATGACCGCCTCGCAGGATGCTGCCGGTAAAATTCACATTTCATTAGTGAACCTCGACCCGCATAATACCATTACGATTTCATCTTCGTTGAATGGCCTGCAATGGACCAAAGTGACCGGGCTCATATTAACCTCGGCAAACCTCACCGATATCAACACCTTCAAACAGCCTGACAAATTGCATTTAGTCAATTTTAACGCGGCAAAAAAGGATGGCGATAAACTGGTAGTGGCCCTGCCTGCGAAGTCGGTTGTAACATTGGAGCTATATTAGTTGCCTTATGCCTTGCCAAATGAGAAAATAATTTATATTAGTCAATCGTAGTTGACAATGTAGATTATATAATTTATAATTGTCAATTCAACACATATAAACCAAACACATTGTCGGCCGAATTGAAGTTCCGCCGACTGTCAAAAACCAATTTAAACGCCATATGAGCAAATTTCACGCCATTGATTACATCATTTTTGTCTTTTACTTTTTGGTAGTAGCAGGCTATGGGTTCTGGGTTTACCACAAGAAAAGAAACAAAGACGTTACTGCCTCACATGATTTCTTTTTGGCTGAAGGTTCGCTCACCTGGTGGGCCATTGGCGCCTCGCTGATCGCATCCAATATTTCAGCAGAACAATTTATCGGCATGAGCGGCCAGGGGTACGACATCGGTATTGCCGTTGCTGCTTATGAATGGATCGCGGCAATAGCCCTGATTATCGTAGCGGTATGGTTCATGCCGGTGTACCTGAAGAATAAGATATATACCATGCCGCAGTTTTTAACCAACAGGTACAACGAAACCGTGGCATTGATCATGAGTATATTTTGGTTGATGCTTTATGTAATCGTTAACCTTACATCTATCTTATTCATGGGTGAGATCGCAATCAATGTTCTGATAGGAGGTAACGCCAATACCGGTCACATCATTCTTATTGCACTTTCCATATTCGCCATTTTTATAACGCTCGGCGGTATGAAGGTGATTGGTTTCACCGACGTTATCCAGGTGAGCGTGTTGATCATAGGAGGACTTGCAACTACCTATGTGGCATTGACTGTGGTAAGCAAGGCCTTTGGTTTTGGCGAGAATGCGCTCGAAGGATTTAACCAACTGATCAAACATGCGCCAGATCATTTTCATATGATATTTGAAAGGCCAAGCTTAAGCTCAACACCACACCAAGTCCATGATTATCTGACCATTCCCGGATTACTTTCCTACGTTGCCGGTATCTGGATCATTAATTTGAACTATTGGGGCTGTAACCAATACATCACCCAGCGCGCATTGGGCGCCGATTTGCCAACCGCAAGAAAAGGTATTTTATTTGCCGGCTTTATGAAGTTGATGATGCCTTTGATCGTAATGCTGCCCGGTATCGCTGCTTTTGTAATGCATCAAAAAGGCATGATTCATTCTGAGATGCTTGTGAACAGTAAGCACGGCGAAGTAGTGCCCGATAATGCTTATGCAGCCATCTTAGGATATTTACCTAACGGTTTGATCGGTCTTTCACTTGCCGCGCTTACAGCGGCCATAGTAGCTTCTTTAGCCGGAAAGGCGAATAGCATTTCGACCATTTTCACGCTCGACCTTTACAAGAAATACCTAAAAAAAGAAGCCAGCGAAAAGAATATGGTGTTAATCGGACGCATCACTATATGGGCAGCTTTAGCTATTGCTATAATGCTGACCTGGAGCGATTCACTCGGCATCCAAAAAGGGGGGTTCACATTTATCCAAACATATACAGGTTATATCAGCCCGGGGATATTGGCCATGTTCCTATTAGGCATGTTCTGGAAACGTACCACTGGCGCAGCGGCCGTAGTGGGCGTGATAACGGGCTTTCTATTAGCCGTATTATTTAATGTTTTTGCCCCGAAATGGTTCGGACACGAAACATTCCTATACACGGCTTACAAAAATGCAGACGGAGCATACGAAATTCCATTCCACATTTGCATGGGACTGGCATTCTTTTTTACTGTGGGCATTATGATCCTGGTAAGCCTTGGCGGCCCCAAGATCAACCCTAAGGCAATCTCGCTGGATAAATCCATGTTCAAAGTATCGCCTGGTGTACTGGCAATGATCGTGATAACCTTGATGATCATTTCGATGCTTTATGTGAGGTTCTGGTAAAAAATATTAATCAATCAACTGTTGAGGCGTCCCGTTTATCGGGGCGCTTTTTTGTTCCCGGTCCAACCACTATAACCTCTACAACCATTATAACTATTACAACTAAACCACCTATATTAGGCTCTTGAATTTATAAACCATCTATCCGCATGTTCAGCAATCTCGAACAAACCTTTCGCTGGTACGGTCCGGCTGACCCCGTAACTTTAGCTGCTATACGACAGACTGGGGCAACAGGCATTGTTACGGCTTTGCATCATATCCCAAATGGCGAAGTTTGGAGTGTTGAGGAGATTGAAAAGCGACGGAACACTATTCTTGCAGCCGGGCTTAGCTGGTCGGTTGTTGAAAGCGTCAACATCCACGAAAGCATAAAAATCGGCAGTAACGACCGCGAAAAATATGCAGATAAGTACATTACCACGCTTAAGAACCTATCCCAAGCGGGCATCAAAACGGTATGCTACAATTTTATGCCGGTGCTGGATTGGACGCGCACGGATATTGACTATCGCTTACCAAACGGCGCTTCGGCATTACGCTTTCATGCACCGGCATGGGCAGCTTTTGATTTGTTTATTTTAGAGCGGGAAGGAGCTCATAAAGAGTTTACCCCACAACAACAAGCCAATGCTAAAGAATATTTGGACAGCTTAAACGATGATGATAAAACGAAGCTGATCAACAACATCATGGCCGGTTTGCCGGGAACTAAAGATGTATTAACGATTGAGCAATTCAAAGCACATCTTGAAAAATACAAAGGTATCGATGCAGTTCAACTCAAGCAAAATCTTAGCTGGTTCCTGCAAACTATTATTCCGGAAGCGGAAAAATTGGGTGTAAAAATGTGTATCCACCCGGATGACCCGCCGTTCCCGATATTTGGTTTGCCGAGAATAGTATCGACAGAAAAGGACCTGCTGGACTTGGTAAATGCAGCGCCATCACCAAGCAACGGGCTTACTTTTTGCACAGGCTCGTTAGGGGCAAGGGGTGATAACGATTTGCCTGCAATGATTGAAAAATTAGGCGCTCACATTCATTTTCTGCATTTGCGCAATGTAAAACGAGAAACCGATGGCAGCTTTTTTGAGGCTGACCATTTAGGCGGAAGTTCGGATATGTATGCCGTCATGAAAGCCATTATTAGGGAACAAAAAAGGCGTGAAGAAAATGGCCGGGAGGATATTGCCATCCCCATGCGGCCGGACCATGGCCACAAGCTTTTAGACGATTTTAATTATAATACTTTTCCCGGGTATCCGGTTATTGGCAGGTTAAAAGGGCTGGCAGAATTGAGGGGTTTGGAAATGGGTATTAAAAACACATTATATGCGAAATAATATTTATTCAGCATCCTCGGCTCTGTGTCTCTCTGTGAAAATCTCTGTGCTCTTTGTGGTTAAATTTACCACAGAGTTCACGAAGAAGGCACAAAGTTCACAGAGCCTATATGATTTAAATGTCATTAGCTTTGATTAGGATGAAGGCATTTTTGGATGATGATTTTCTATTAAATGGCGAAACAGCAAAGCGCCTGTATCACCATTATGCTAAAGATCTGCCCATCATCGATTATCATTCCCATTTACCCCCGAATGAGATTGCTGCTAATATCAACTTTAATAACCTCACCCATGCCTGGCTCTATGGCGACCATTACAAATGGCGCGCCATGCGGGCAAACGGGGTAAATGAAAAATACGTAACCGGCAAAGCTAGCGACGAAGAGAAATTTATGCACTGGGCCGCTACCGTACCTTTTACCCTGCGCAACCCCCTTTATCATTGGACGCATTTGGAGCTGCGACGGTATTTTGGTGTAGACAAGTTATTATCGCCAAATACCGCCAAAGCGGTTTACGACGAATGTTCATCAAAGCTGCAAACACCGGATTATTCCATCAAAAGTCTGCTTACTAAAATGAAGGTGGAAGTGGTTTGCACCACGGATGACCCGCTGGATAATTTAGAGCATCACCAAAAGATAAAACAGGACGGCTTTGCCGTAAAAGTATTGCCAACCTTCAGGCCGGATAAGGCGATGCAGGTGGATGATACTTTTATTCTGAATGAATATATAGATAAGCTGGCGCAGCTATCAGGCCTGGCCATTGAGGATTTCGAGACTTACCTTGATGCCTTAAAAGTACGACACGATTACTTCGCAGCCAATGGCTGTAAGCTTTCGGATCACGGTTTGGAATATATCTATGCGGATAATTATACAGATGAGGAGATAGACGCAATATTTAAAAAGATACGACGCAATTATACCCTGATGCCTTTAGAAATGTCAAAGTTCAAATCGGCTATGCTGTACCATTTTGCTTTGTGGGACCATGAAAAAGGTTGGGTACAGCAATATCATTTGGGAGCGCTTCGTAACAACAATACGCGGGCACTTAGCACACTCGGGCCCGATACCGGCTGGGATTCGATTGGCGATTTTAGCCAGGGAAGAGCTTTGTCAAAATTCCTGAATAAACTGGATACGGATAACAGGCTGGCAAAAACCATTATCTATAACCTCAACCCGGCAGATAACGAGGTGATAGCCGCGATGATAGGAAACTTTAACGATGGTTCGGTTGCAGGGAAGATACAATTTGGCTCGGCCTGGTGGTTTTTGGACCAAAAGGATGGCATGATGAAACAGTTAAATGCTTTATCCAACATCGGATTACTGAGTCGCATGGTGGGTATGCTGACGGATTCGCGAAGTTTTTTGTCGTTTCCGAGGCATGAGTACTTTAGGCGGTTGGTTTGTAATCTTTTTGGTGAGGATATTGACAATGGTGAACTGCCAAACGATTTAGAATGGACGGGTAAGATCATACAGGATATTTGTTATTACAATGCTAAAAACTACTTCGATTTCTAACTAATGAGCGCTGCATTAACAACCGGACAGGGAAAGGTGCTCAGTTTTGGCGAACTGCTTTTACGGATATCACCGGACGAGCAGGGCCAGTGGTTGAAGGATAACCTGTTCCCTTTTTTCATCGCGGGCGCTGAATTAAATGCGGCAACTGCTTTAGCGTTGTGGGGTATCCCAACAAAATATGTGACAGCCATGCCTGATAATGGCATGTCGAAACAGATCGTCGGTTTTTTAGAACAGCAAAATATCGAAATGTCGGTCAATTACCGGGGTAACCGGCTTGGGCTTTATTTCCTGACAAAAGGTAAGGACCTTAAAAATGATGCATTGATATATGATAGGGCCCACTCTGCATTTTCGGAATTAAAACCGGGAATGATCGACTGGGAAAAAGAGTTTGAGGGGGTAAGCTGGTTTCATTTCAGTGCGATTTGCCCTGCTATCAGTCATAACATTGCCGACGTTTGTGAAGAGGCCCTTAGGGTCGCTTCCCAAAAAAATATCACCATATCAGTTGATCTGAACTATCGTTCCAAACTCTGGAAATACGGCAAAGAGCCAAACGAAGTAATGCCCCGTTTGGCAAAATATTGTGATTTGATCATGGGTAATGTATGGGCAGTTGAAGCGATGCTTAGCATACCCGTTACGCCGGATATTCATGAATCAGGACAAAAAAGCATCTACCTGAAAGAAGCCCTGAGCACATCGGAAGCAATCATTAAACAATATCCAAAATGCAAAGCTGTGGCAAATACATTCCGGTTTGATGACAAAGGAGATGTTGACTATTACGCCGCTTTATACACTGGTGATGAATTCCATAGCTCCAGCGAATACAGCGCCCCAAAGATCATTAACAAAGTAGGCAGCGGCGATTGTTTTATGGCGGGACTGATTTACGGATTTTACTATGGTTTTAGTCCGGAGGATACGTTGGAGTTTGCCACGGCGGCCGCCTTTGATAAACTGTTTATTGAAAGTGATGTGACGAACAAAACTGCGGAACAAATATTGGCTAAGTTAAGTGGTTGATTAGGTTGAATGGTTGATTAAGTTAAAAATGTGGTCGGCGCAACTTAATCAACTCAATCCAACTCAATCAACATAATCAACTAATACTATGAAAAATAAACAAGCGGTACTGGATAGCATTATTAAACAGGGCATGCTGCCATTGTTCTTTTACGAGGATGCGGATGTGAGCCTGCAGGTTGTCCGCACTTTATATAAGGCCGGCGTGCGGGTAATGGAATACACCAACCGTGCTAAGGAAGCCTTTGAGAATTTCAAAATTTTGAAAGCTGCGGTGGATGCAGAGATGCCCGGTTTTTATTTTGGGGCAGGTACCATCAAGACCAAAGATGACGCTAACAAATACATTGATGCCGGGGCCGACTTTATCGTAGCGCCTACTATCAATCCCGAGGTGGGGGCCATTGCAAACCGGCGCGGCGGCTTATGGATACCCGGCTGCATGACGCCAACCGAAATACACCTGGCGCAAGAACATGGCGCGGCATTGATAAAGATTTTTCCGGCTAATGTGTTAGGGCCCGGCTTTGTTACCGCGGTTTCCGATGTATTTCGCGGGCAATTGTTTATGCCTACGGGTGGTGTCGAATTGAATAAAGAAAATATCAGTGGCTGGTTTAAAGCCGGGGTTTGCGCAGTGGGGATGGGCAGCAAACTGATCACCAAAGAAATTCTGCAAAACAAGCTATACGACCAGCTTTACGCTGATACTGTTAAAGCTTTAGAATTGGTTCAAACATCAAGGCAACTATGAGCGAAAAACCGGGGAATTACAGGTGGGTTATTTGCTCGCTGATCTTCTTTGCTACTACTGTTAACTACCTCGACAGGGCGGTTATCAGCCTGTTAAAGCCATATCTTACCAAAGATTTCCATTGGAACGACGGCGATTACGCTAATGTGGAAATCGCCTTCAAAGTGGCTTATTCAGTCGGGCTGTTATTTGCCGGAAGGTTAATAGACCGCCTGGGTACTAAAATGGGCTATTTCTTTTCTACTTTTTTGTGGAGCGTCTCGGCTGTGCTTCATGCCTTTGCCAACAGTACATTGGGTTTTGCGGTAGTACGTTCCGCTTTAGGATTAAGTGAAGCGGGAAATTTCCCGTCGGCTATTAAGGCTGTTGCCGAATGGTTCCCAAAAAAGGAAAGAGCTTTCGCTACAGGTATATTTAATTCGGGTGCAAACATCGGAGCCATTATAGCGCCCTTAACCGTGCCGGCAATTGCAATAGCCTGGGGCTGGAAATGGGCCTTTGTTATTACCGGTGCGATAGGTTTTGTATGGCTGGTATTGTGGCTTATTTTTTACGAAATACCTGCCCGGCAGAAACGTTTAGGCAAAGCTGAACTGGCCTATATCAATAGTGATATGGATGAGCAGGACAGAGCAGATATTCTGACGGATGCTCCCAAAGTTTCCTGGGGTAAATTGCTCAGCTACCGTCAAACCTGGGCCTTTTCAATCGGTAAATTCCTGACTGACCCGATTTGGTGGTTTTATTTATTCTGGTTGCCTGATTTTTTAGAGAGCCAATATGGGTTGAAGGGGACCGCGGTATCATTACCTGTGGCATTGGTTTACACCATCTCAACCTTTGGCAGTATTTACGGTGGTTACCTGCCCAAAACCTTCATCGAAAATGGTTGGCCGGTATTTAGGGCCCGTAAAACATCCATGCTGATTTACGCTTTCGCTGTCGTGCCGATTGTTTTTGCACAGATATTGGGAAGTGTTAATATGTGGTTAGCAGTAATTATTATCGGGTTAGCCGCCTCGGCCCACCAGGCCTGGAGCGCCAATATTTTCACTACGGTATCAGACATGTTTCCCAAAAGAACAATTGGTTCCGTAACAGGCATCGGCGGTATGTTTGGCTCAGTTGGCAGTGTGTTTTTATCCTTGTTTGTGCAGAAAAATATGTTTGTTCATTACCGCGCTATCCATCATATCGAAATAGCGTACTACATCATGTTTTTTGTATGCGGCAGCGCTTACTTGCTGGCATGGTGTATTATGCATCTGATGGTGCCAAAAATGAAACCGATTGATATATAGCCACCAATACTATCAAATCATAATCACCCCAATAGGGTGACTCTTTTATTTTCGAAATAAACGTAATTTGAGGGTTGATTTAAAAGGCGAGCCATTAATTGATAATGCTGAAAATATTAAGGTTATATAATTACTCCATTAAAGCGAAACCCATATCTCGCATTGCCTGCCTGTTTATTTTTATTCTGCTTAACGCGACAATTTGCCGGGCTCAGAAGTACACCTTTACGCACTATGATATTGAAGACGGCCTGATTCAATCGCAGGTGAATAACTTGTGTTTGGACAAAGAACACCGGCTCTGGATGGCAACATTAGGGGGCGCCTGCCGGTTCGATGGCATGGAATTTATGCCCTACACAAGGCAAAATGATATGCCGACCAACTTTATTAACACCGTATTTACCGATAAGGACGATAACCCGTGGTTCGGTACGCAAACCGGACCTGTTAAACTGGTAAATAATAAACCCGTTACGTTCAAAGTGCCGGGCGATTTGCATAACCTGCGTACCCGCAACATTGTTCAGGACGCAAGTGGCGCAATATGGGCAATCATCAATGACAGGCTATTTAAAATAACCGGCAATACCATCAAACAGGTATGGGTTCAGGACACGATAAAAGGTCAAATAACTTGTATCGCAACAGATAAGCCAGGCACACTATTTGTTTCTGTATTCCGGAAGGGTCTTTATACCCTCGTGAATGGTAAATGGATAAACGAGGCTTCTTATCCCGCGACCGACAAGAATCTTTATATCGACAAAATACTGTTCGACAGGGCTGACAATCGTAAAATATACCTGCAAAGTTACACCGGCATCTATACCATCAGTAGCAACCAGTTACAGCCTTATGAGAGTAAGATCATCGCGTCCTTAAAAGCTTACCTGCTAAGTATCACACAAGATGGCGACAATAATTTTTGGCTTGGAACAACCAGTGGCGCTTACTACCTGAAAAACCACCAGATCATCCATTTTAATGCAAATAATGGTCTCACGGATAATATGATATCGGATATATACTGCGATGCCGATAACAACCTGTGGTTTGCCAGCCAGGGGAACGGGCTATTTAAATACGAAGGCAACCATTTTACCATGCTCGATAAGTCGCAGGGTATGCCGGACAACGAAGTGGTGATGGCTGTCGCCAAAGACAAAAAAGGTGATATCATATTAGGAATTGACGGTGGCGGATTAATGCGTTACGATGGCAAAAAGCTGTTGCCGATAGGCCTTGAAAAACAGGATGCCGAATTAAAAAACATACTTGGCCTGTATACTGATACCCGGGGAACATTATGGATAGGTACGCATGATGGCTTATGGACTTACACCAATAATGTTCTGAAACAGGTTAGTGAATTATCCCATTACCCCATCAATGGAATAACAGAGGACAACAACGGCACCATCTGGGTAACAAGTCACAGTATGTGTTTTTACATTGAAAATAACCATGTGAAGCCACTGGATGGATTCACACACTTTTCTTCGTCGATAATTACGCTGGGGCGCGATAGCGTAGTCATCGGAACCGACGACGGCATAGAGTTAGTGGTTAATAAGCATATTGTAAAAGGCTTTAAATTAAATGATGTAAAGACATCCGTTATCTTTTGCATGATTGAATACAAAAATATGCTGGTTATAGGTACCGACGACAGGGGTTTATTCACCTGGGACAGGATAACCGGCAAAGTGAAAAACTATAGTGTGAAAGATGGTTTAAACTCTAACGCCATTTATAGTATGGCCACCGATGGTAATGGCATCATATGGGCGGGAACCGGTCGGGGTACAAACCGACTGATATTCGATGCGAAAAAGAACGACTTTGCTGTAACCGGGAACGGGGGTTCAAAATCCATTATCTTGGAATCGAATCAAAACGCGGCGCTGTATGCCGACAATAAAGTTTGGATCGGTACCACAAAGGGCGCTGTAATTTACGAGGTCAATTCTGCTCCCACTCATTCTTCACCGCCTTATGTTATTATCCAATCGGCCCGGCTGATACCCCAGGCGCCCGGTAATAGCTGGGAAAACAGCACCGTCCTTAATAATGGGGCTAAATTATCCTACAGCCAAAACCACCTGGCTATTTGGTTCCTGGGTGTTTATTTGAAAAGCCCCGGAAGTGTATCCTATCGCTATAAATTAAAAGGGCTTGACACCGCTTACTCCGCAGTTGTAAAAGACAACGCTGTTGATTACCCGTCGCTTCCACCCGGCAATTATACTTTCGAAGTAAAGGCCGTGACAACTGACGGCGCAACTTCGGAAAATACCGCAAGCTTTTCTTTTACGATCACACCGCCATTTTATCAAACTACGTGGTTTAGGGTTGCCGCCATAGCATTTTTTATCCTGTTGGGGATAGCCTTGCAAAGTTACAGGCACCGCGTACGGATAAACCGGCTAAAGATAATTGAGGCGACTAAACGCGAGGAAAACCTTAAGATCAGGCAGCAAACCGCCGAGGACTTTCATGATGAGTTGGGAAACAAATTAACCCGCATCACGGTACTGTCCGAGATATTGGATACCAAGATGGACCAGGGCCAGGCCGACCAGAAAAAGCTGCTGGAACAAATAAAACAAAATGCCTCTTCGCTTTATAACGGCACAAAGGACATCCTGTGGGCGTTGGACCCGCAAAGTGATAATCTGTACGAGATATTGAATCACATTAAAGATTTTGGTAACGAGCTTTTCCTGGATACACCGGTGGAATTTGAATTTAACGGAATTGATGAATCGCTTAACGAGATAAAGCTACCCATGGAATACAGCCGCAATATCCCGATGATATTTAAGGAATTATTGAATAACATCCTTAAACATGCCCATGCTACTCATGTTGGTTTAACTCTTGATGCTATTACTATGGACGATATACAGCTAACCTTATGCGATAATGGTTGCGGCTTTGTGCAAAACGAGCTGCATAAAGGGCAAGGCATTAATAACATGATGATGCGTACCAAACGAATTGGCGGGGATATCCATATAAGTTCTGAAAAAGGTGCGGGCACGGTGGTAAAACTGAAAATCAAATTAACCAATATAAGCACACTTTAAAATTAAAGGATATGGCCAGGGATATTCGAATAGTAGTTATTGAAGATGATGAGATCATCCGTGAAGGTTACACTTTACTGATAGGGCAAACCGAAGGGTACCAGGTTGTAAACAGCTATGCATCGTATGATGATGCTGTGAAAACCATCGCAGACGATTCTCCCGATGTTATCTTATTGGATATCGAACTCCCCGGCACCAATGGCATACAGGCAATTCCTAAACTTAAAAGAGTGTTGCCACATGCTTATATCCTGATATTGACTGTTTATGAATCTGAAAAAATGATTTTTGACGCGCTGGCCAATGGCGCATCGGGTTATTTAACTAAAAATACGCCTGCCGCAAAAATTGTAGAATCCATCAGGGAAGTAAAAGACGGGGGCGGCCCGATGAGTGTTAATATAGCCCGGATGGTCATCAAATCGTTCCAGCGCAACCAGGAATCTCCCTTGTCCAAACGTGAAACCCAGATATTGGAACAAATTGCCGACGGCAAAAGCCGTAGCCAGGTAGCGAAGGATTTGTTTATCGATCTGGAGACCGTACGCAGTCACATCAAAAACATTTATCTCAAACTGGATGTCAATTCCAGGGCCGACGCCATCAAAACCGCCAAGGAAAATAAGCTTATTTAGCAATAAATCCCCCTATTGGGGTGATAATGTGCTAAAATCACCTTAGTATCTTTATGCTGAACATTAGCATACTACGCGCTTGATATGGAATATTCCAAAACACTTGAGAATAACATCAGAATTACAAACCGCTATGCCTACGGGCCTTATACAGATATCGCTGATAATTTTACCATCAGGTTTGTGTTCGGCGGCAACGAAATGTGCACCATCGGCAGGCGCCAGCTATCCATCCATAGCGACTCATTTATAATTCTCAATAAAGGCACGCGGTTTACCAGCAATACCGAAAACAGTTCGCCCATTAATGTTTTCACTATCGAATTTGATGAGAACTTTTTAACTGATTTTAACAGGCTATGGATACCCGGCAATCCGGCTTTTAGTGATGAATTAATTGATGGTAATTATTTGAGCCGCGAACTTACCGAGACCATTTATCCATTTAAAACAGGCATTCGCCTTATTGTCAACCAGCTTAGGGACTATTTGGAAAAAGGCGGCGACGATAACAGCCTTATTAATGAATATGCCCACTGTTGCCTGGTAAGTTTTTACCAGGTTTATAATGAAGAGATATTTCAAAAAGCAACCCGGCTTAATTTCCTGCATTATAACACCCGGATGGAGATATTAAGAAGGCTTGGCCTTGCTAAAGAATACCTGTACGCCAATTATAATGGCAATGTGAACCTTGAAAGTTTAGCCGACCACGCTTGCCTTTCAGTAAATCATTTATTGCGGACCTTCAAACTGGCTTACAACCAGTCGCCACATCAATTCCTGATACAATTACGGCTTCACCGGGCGCAACTGCTATTAACTAAAACTGAATACCCCGTGTATGAGATTGTCAATATGGTAGGCTTTAAATGTACAAGCTCATTTATCAGGCTATTCAGGACACGGTACAAAACAACCCCCCTCAAATACCGGAACGTGATCGCTTAAACCGCTGCTAATGGAGTGTTTTCATGCTGCAAACAATAATTTCATGCGCTTAGCAGCCTGTTTTCTCCAATAATCAATCTGGATTTTTATATTTAGCATCGAAAAGATTTCAGAATGCTATTTGAACAGGCCGGTAATTTTATTCTTGATAAACTTGAAAGCGAATTACGCCCCGATTTATATTATCATAATGCAGCACACACAAGAGACGTGCATAGCGCCGCTGAGCGAATTGGTAAAGGCGAACGTATCTCTGATTATGATATGAAGCTGCTGCTTACCGCTGCCTGTTACCATGATTCGGGTTTTTTGAGAGCATCAATTGGACATGAAACCGAATCATGCGCAATAGCACAGCATGCACTACCGGGTTTTGGCTTTAGTGCCGAAGAAATAGAGGTGATATGCGGTATGATAATGGCCACGCGCATACCACAGTCGCCAAAAAATCACCTGGAGGAAATTTTGGCTGACGCCGACCTGGACTATTTGGGCAGGGATGATTTTTTTACCATTGGCGATAAAATGTACAAAGAACTTGGCCTGGGTCACCGCGACGAATGGAACGAAATGCAGCTAAAATTTTTGGAAAGGCACACATATTTCACCCAAACTGCATTAGATTTACGGGACTCAAAAAAGAAAAAACATTTGGAACAGATAAGAAAGCAATTACCATAAAACCAACCATGAAAAAGTCGACCTTACCTAGTGGTGTTATTGATACAATCTATGTCATTGTAGGTATATTGTTCTGCGGTTTTGCCTTAAAAAGCTTTTTAGTTCCTAATAAATTCTTTGATGGCGGCGTAACGGGTGTATCGCTGCTCATTTCCGAATTATATCATATCCCGATAGCGTACGTCATCGTAATAGCCAATGTCCCTTTCATTTTTATGGGGATGAAGCAGGTGAACCGGACTTTCGCTTTTAAAACACTCGCAGCAATTATCGGCTTGGGCCTCTGCCTGCTTTATATGCCTGAGTACAAGGTTACGGATGATAAATTGCTGGTGTCCATTTTCGGCGGGGTATTTATGGGCATAGGCGTTGGCCTTTCGATACGTGGCGGTTGCGCACTTGACGGTATCGAAGTATTAGCGCTTTATACCGGCAAGCGTATCAGCTTTA